>VIDL01033776.1_pt1 | contig 11726 bp, 7 predicted proteins | sample 5025111 | NCBI WGS metagenome assembly VIDL01 (sample SAMN11851957, study PRJNA449069) | gut metagenome | isolation source: stool from female vole | host: Microtus ochrogaster | place: USA:Florida | collected 2017
CATAAATAACTGCCCGAATGTCTTGTCGAGTTCCCCTTCGCTAAACATATATTCCTCATCTATCATTCTTGCTCTGGGCTGACCATAAACCGGATGTTTGTCCACACCATTCGGGTCCTTGATAAGTTCAAGATTCTTTTTTGCCCAATTTTTGTAGATAATGGTGTTCTCCAGCAATCCTAAATATTTACGGGCTATCTGATAATCACCACGGATCATGGCAGTTTCCGCCAGTCTCTTTATTGCCCTTACGCTCTTGTTGTAGTTAGGAATCGCTTCCATTCCCTCGAAATAGAAACGTTGTGCCGTGTTGATCATTCCCAATTGGAAAGCTACCTCGCCACCGGTCCACGACGACAGTGTCTCCTTCACAAATGGAGGGAACAGACCTTCAGCCGTGTGCTGGTAGTAATCGAATGCTCGGCTGTCAAGTTGTCCGGTCATCCCCAATGCAAGATTTGTGGCGCACACACTTATAGGTATCTCCGGATTATGCTCGTCTGAATATTCAAGAATCCCCAACCAATCGTTGGTCCTCACCAGATAGTCATATTCCATAATCCGGTAGATCAGTTTGTCGTAGGCCTTTGGATAGAGAATCACAACACCTGCAATAACAAGAACTGCCACGACAGGGACAACGATTTTCTGAGAAACCTTTGCCAAAAAGAAGCCTGTAATCGGCACTATGACGCAGAGGGTCTCAACTATAAGCTGCCATTTGTCAAGGGCATCAGGATTCAAGATATATCCTATACCAATAAGCTGATAGCTGACAGGGTATGTGATTATTAGTGACCATAGGTAGAAATTCACCGACAGCCACACAAGGGCTATTATCGAGAAAATCGTATTTGATACTACAGCGTTAGTGTTATCCTTCCAAATTGACGCTAAGATTAGCAATGTAAATACTATGGCAGTTGGCCCCATCCACCAATATAGCAACGTTGTCCCCACAAGCATCCATAGATAGCGCAGCCAACCGGAAGACCGCGATTTAAAACCCGACGCCGCCGCTAAAGAAGATATGATGGCAATAATAAAACTCATATTAAGATTGGCATTCCCTAAGAAAAGCCAAAGTCCCGACAACGGAACAAACGCGAGTGCCAGACATGAATACATCCAGGTGCAACTCCTTTTACAGAATGCGGCAGCAAGCCCCTGACGTGAAGATTCACTAATCGGTTGTGATGCAAATCTGCAGTTTATACAGTTGCAAAGAAAAAGGAATAGCAATAGCAGCGCGGTCAATATGGCCGCCCCAACCCAATAATTATTGAAGAACTGAGTCAGGAATTCACCGATGTAGGTTGCCACACCGGCAGGTCTGGAAAGAGAATCGGTGAAATAGCGCCAAGTGGTCTGAAACAGCTGCATCTGCTCCCTATAGCTAAGTGCCGCTCTGTAAGGGACTGCCCAAAACCAATAGTCGGCAATCCCCGTAGCCAAATATATGATTACTCCTGTATATTGAAACAATGGAGACACTTTTGCAGCATCTCCATTCTTTATTTCGTCTGCCATGATTTGAGGTTGCTCAATTTTCAGCAAATTTACAAATAATCCCCCAAATATGCAAGTATGAAGCACGATAAATCGCGTTACTGCGGTTCTCCATAAAGTTTCTTGAGCCAATCGTATGCAGGTCCGGCACCGACAGGCTTCATCAAGGCCTGTATCATCTCAACATAGTGGGCATTGTAGGCCTTCAATGAATCGGAAAGGGCATTGGCATAGACAGTGTCTCCTTGCTCACGTAGATACTTGATATGCTGCGACTGATTCCATTGCACCTTGTCATGATCTTCCTTAATTACTTTCCAAGCCTGCAACAAGTCATTCTGCCGGGTTCCTTTGCCACTCGAGATACTGTCGATCACTACTGTTATCTCTCCCGGCTCTGTGATAATCAACAAGTCTTGAGTTCCGTAGCGTACCCTCTTGTCGACTGTTACGCGAGCAAGAAACTCACCCTTATGTCCTCGGAATTCAAACTTACCATTCTTGATAACAGTTGAATCAACCCCTATGCTATCTTCAAAAGATTTCGTTCCATAAGGCACTAAGAAGACACGCTCTCCGTCAAGCCGGGACTGTGTAGTGGAGCCTTTGATGACATACTCCTCTTTATTGCCGGTGCAGCAGACAATACCGGTGCATATAACCGCGAATATAAGATATAATAGATTTTTCATATTGTCATATTTGATTACGTTGGATACTCCACACTTATCCCAATCATTATTCATTTTTCCTTAGAGTTAATAAGTTTATCTCCTTTAGGAATCAATAATTTTACAGCATTGATAAAATCTAATGTTTTAGGATATAGTTGATTGAATAGATTTAAATCGCAATACACGAAATCTTCATAATCTCCCGATTGGCGATTTTCAAAAAGAGTTAGGAAAGTCTTTCCATATTCGACATCAAGTTTCCCAGTCCTTACAAAATGAAGAGACAACATTGTTTTGATACCAGCATGCGTCGCAGCCGTCAATCCATTGGCTAACATTAAAGCCGATGCAGCAAAATATGCACTATAATATAACCGGTTTACTGCAGTGTTAAAAAAACCTCCATCTGCATTATATACAGCTTCTCTAAGTGTATCCGAGGCTCTTGACAATCGATATTCAATGAGTGATTTTCGATCTTTTAATGACAAATCCGTTTTCATAGGGGTATTCCATCTTTAGCGACATTGCATGTAAAAGGAGTAGTCATACGTTCCCAAAGGCTTTTTAGAACGATAAGAGGAGATACTGAAACTCCGGTGGTCAGTTCGACATCGTATAGACTCTCAGTTATTTCTATCTTTCGTTGTGCATAAGTTTCATAATCATCAGGAAGAATAATTAGCACATCGATATCAGAATCAGCTCGTGCGTCTCCTCTTGCTTCTGACCCATATAAAATGACTTTGCTATCAGGAGCAACCTGATGCAAAATCTTTGAAACTCGTTGTACTATCTTTGGTCTTCTCATATTCAATGATTATAATTTTTACAAAGATACAACAAAATTTTGAAATAATTAGTTTCAAAAAGAGATTTTCTTACAATTTGCACACTCCTCTTTCCTCTCACCATTTCATAGAAAACAATAATGAGAATATATAATATTATTCCCGTTATAATATATATGTTCTATATAGGTGTTTTAAGATAAAAAAGATGGAGATAAGTCAAGTAATCAATCCAATATTAATAAATAAGAAATAAAGGATGCGCAAAGTTATGCGCATCCCTTATTGAGTTATAGTTTCAAATTATGCATCATGCATTATGCATTGTGCATTAATTCAATGGATTACTTACCGAATGACCACCAAGTACATTCGCTCCAGCTGCCACCACCTTTTCCTGAATAGATTAGGATAAGCGCATCAGAACCGAGATAGCCGACTTCAAAACTTGTCGGCTGAGCCTCTCCGACGAAATCAGCATCTACACTGTTTATAGCAAATGGCCATAAAATTGCTCCTGCACTTGTATTCAATGTGCCAAGGCTAAAATGATCAGGATTTGGTGTCCAATCTAAAGAGAAAGATCCTGCACGAAGTTCATTTCCGTCCTTACCGAATACGGTGATTGAAGCTTCATCTTCATTGAATACCATTTTAGAAGTTGAATATTCTTCACCTTCAATGTATGCAGGACCTGCGTGTTGCATCTGATCGGCAAATGTGTTGACACAATCACCGTCGTTGACTCCGCAGCCCCACCAAGCACCGTTGATAGCTCCTGTACCATTCTGTGAACCCGCACAGTAACCTCCGTTACCCCAAACAGCACCACCATTGACTTCAGTAGGTTTCCAATGCCAGTCATGAGAAGCGAGGATGCCAGAAGGATCATCATCACTCATAAATGACCACCATGTACACTCCTCCCAACCGCCTTTGTCGGGAGCAGCGTAGATGAGAATCATGCGGGCAGGATCAAGCCAACCGATTTCAAATGCGGTGGGTTGCATACCACCTGTGTTGATTGCGAACGGCCAGAGGATAGCGCCTTCTGATGTTTCGAGCGTACCTCTTGAGAACTTGTCAGCGTTTGTAATTTCATTGTTGTTGTAGTCCTTGATGGAGAAAGTGCCTTCATTAATCTTCACACCTTCATTGCTGTAGGCAGTGAGGGAGCCATCTTCATTAAACTCCATATAAGAGAGAGCGTAACATTCACCCTGCACTTCAGGCCAACGGCTGGCGGCATGATCTGTCTGATCAGCGAATGTATTGGGACAATCGCTGTCGATGACACCGCAACCCCACCAGGCGCCGTTGATGTTATCGCTACCATCCTGCTCGCCTGCAAGGTAACCGCCGTTACCCCAGACTGCACCGCCGTTGGCAGATGTAGGCATCCATTTCCATTTCTTCACACCATTGTTTGAAACGAGAATCTTGACAGCGGGTTCAAGAGCCTGGGCAACTTTCAGTCTGAACTGCTTTTCGGCAACCACTTCAGTGCCGTCAGTGTTGGTGAAAGCAAAATAAAGAGTCTGAAGTTCGTCGCTTCCACGAGATGGAACGTAATAGAACATACCACCGGCACGACCATAAGAAAGGGTCTTCTTATCTCCGTTCTTAACATAATAGATGTTGACAGCTGAAACCTCTGGCAAGTTGAACTGAATATAGTTACCTGTTTCAGAGGGAACGTAGGTAATATTACCGGCGTCATCCTTCACTGCATCATATTGAGCGAATTCCGCTCCTTGCATAAGGCTTTCTGAGGTCATGGTGACCTTGTCGAACACACCTTCAGCCTTCTGGGGGTCGCACGAGGTCAGAATCATGCCCCCGGCAACGGCCAATATAAATAGAGTCTTTTTCATTTCATTTTTCATTTAATGGATTAATAAACCGGTGTGCTTGCCATGTTCCAATCCTGTGAGCTGGAATCCCAACCTGCATTCTGCTTGAGCACTTCTGGATCATTCACAATGTTGATCTGTCCGGGAGGAATCGGCAAGAAACCATTGGTCTGCGCATAACGCTGAGCCCATGATGTTGATGCATGATGCATTGTGGTCCAACGTCCTGTATAGTTTACAGCTGAGCCGTTCTGTTTCTCAAGAGCAAGCGCTGCCTCACAGTTTTCACCCCCATTGATTACCGACCAACGACGGAGGTCGTTGAAACGGATGCCCTCACCAAAGAACTCCCAACGACGTTCTTTCTTAATGTTTTCCCATGAATAGCCAGTCTTGTTAACACCGGCACGCTCCTGAACACGGTTCATCATGTCGGCTGTGCCAGTCAACTCTGAATGCATAAGCATCACGTCAGACAGACGGAGAAGAACGATGTCATTGAAATGGTCGCCCTGGAAAGAGTTTCCGTTAGTATTAGGCTTAGTAGTATTATTCAAACGATAGACACCCCACCAAGTATATGCGTAGGTGTGATCAGACCATGAAGACTCGCTACAAGTAACAGCAATCCATTTCTTATTGTACATGCCGGTTTCCTCTGAGCATGAAGTGGTGTAGGCAAACTGCTGTAGCTCGGTTTCGCAGTCGAGCACGGTTGCTTTAAAACGTGGGTCTTGTTTCCCGTCCGGTGCCGACTTCACTGCTTTCCATTCATTTACAGAGTTCATATTGAAGACACCCTGTCCCCAGCCTTGCCCGAAGGGAAGGGTTTCCGGACCTCCATTCTCTTGTTTCGCTTCGTTGGCATCGCAACGAAGACCGCAATAAAGAGATGTCATGTTGGTGAAGCCCATTCCTACAGTACCGTTCCAGGTAGCGATGTTTGAGAACTGAACCTGGAAGAGCTGTTCGCGGTTGCCGTTGCCTGCCCAGAACTGGCCATTGTCTGCAAGATCCTTAACATAAGCATAATCGGGAGCAGTAAGTTCGTTGGTGTACTGCCAGAGCTGACGGAAGTCAGGAATAAGCTGGGCACCTGAATTGTTGATACAATCTTCAAGAGCCGAAACTACAAATGACTTTGAGAGAGCTCCACTGACACCTTCCTGCTCGGGAAGCTCAACATCAGCGAGGTTTGCAGTGGCAAGCTCACCGGCGTTGTTGTAGAAACCCTGATAGAACATATATGCACGTGCAAGATAGCCGGCGGCCGCGCCCTTCATAGCATGACCGTCGCCCCAAGTAGTGGCACCGTTAGTCATAAGATTGTAAGCCGAAACAAAGTCTGCAAGGATATGAGGGAAAATCACGTCCTTTGCACTTTGCTGCGGACAAGGGTCGGGAGCTGCAGAAGCCCAGTATGCAGGGATATCGCCCCAGAATTGAGTTCCCCAGAGATAGAAGAGTCCGCGCATGAAGTAAGCCTCTCCAAGAAGCTGGTTGCGGGTAGTCTCGTTGCCGGTCCAGTCAAAAGCATCTACTGAGTAGATAATGGCATTTGCACGAGCGATTCCCACATAAGTGTTGTGCCATGCGCTGCTGTAAAGCGCATCCTTATTGGTCATGAGATGACCGATGGCATGTGCCTCGATATCACCTGTACCACCGGCACCGTTTGAATCGTCAGACATTATATTCCATACCATCCATGGAGTCTGCAGAGGATCGCTGCAATATTGATTCATCACACCGTAAAGAGCAGACAACTCCTTGTTCAGGTCGGCCGCCGCAGCGGGATAGTTGCCTGTATTGGCCTGAGTATAGTTGTTCGAGTCAAGGAAGTCCTCGCAAGATGTTAGCGAGAGCATCCCGGCTGAAGCTAATGCAATCAAAAGATATTTTTTCATAACTTATATATAGTTTCTCTTGATATTAGTAGTATTAATATTTGATAGTCACGCCAAACAAGAACGAACGGGCGGAAGGATAAAGACCAACGTCTATACCACGTACCCAGCCATCGCCATGACCACCGTTAGAACCGATTTCAGGATCTACACCGGTATATTTTGTGATAGTGCAGAGGTTCTGGAGCTGTGCATAGAGACGGAGCTGCTGGAACGGAGTCTTGAACTGACTCGCAAAATCATAACCGAGAGTGATGTTCTGAAGTTTGAAGTAGTCTGCATTCTGCATGTAGTAGGTTGATACCCACTGATTGTTCTCGCTACCTACAACGAGGCGTGGAACTGAATTGCTTGTGCCTTCACCATGCCAACGGTTGAGGATGTCAGTAGTGTAGTTGGCATACTGGTTTGCAAGAAGAGCTGTGCGGTAGCACTGCATAGCCTGCATTCCGAATGCGCCTGAGCCGGCTGCGCTGAAGTCGAAGCCTTTCCAGTTGAAGCCAAGGTTGATACCGAGTGTCCAATCCGGGTTCGGGTCACCGATTTCGTGGCGGTCACCGTCGAGTGTGATGACACCGTCGTGATTGAAGTCATCCCAGATGAAGTCGCCTGGCTGAGCTGTGGCAAGAACTGCCTGTCCTGCAGCACGGGCTGCATCGATCTGAGCCTGATTCTGCCAGATACCGCTGTGACTCATACCGCTGAAGTAACCGATCGGGTGACCAACCTCAACGAGTGATACATAAGATGAGTTCTGGAAGAGAGCGCTGCTTTCGCCGTCGCCGATCTTACCGGATGAAGTGGCAAGACGAGTCACCTTGTTCTTATTGTAGGCAGCGCTTACATTTACGTGATAAGTGAATTCACCACCGATATTGTCATTCCAAGAAAGTGCAAGTTCAACACCCTCATTTCTAACGTCACCACCGTTGATCATAGCTGCCTGCTCATAACCGAGGACATCGTTGAGAGGAGCCTGAACGAGCCAGTCCTTAGTAGTCTTGCGATACCAGTCGAAGGTCAAAGCCAAGCGGCTGCTGAGGAAGCGTGCATCGAAACCGAGGTCAATCTGTTCTGAAGTTTCCCATGTGATGTCAGGGTTCGGAACGTTCTGTGCATAAGCACCCGGCTGATAGGTACCTTCTACAGTAGCCAAAAGGTTGCTGTTGAATTTATAGCCATAGTCCGCATAGTCTGTCGGGGAGAAGCCGATATTAGAGAGATAGTAGAAGTTACCGATCTGGCAGTTACCGTTCTGGCCCCAGCTTGCACGGATCTTGAAGAAGTCCATTACGTTGAGAGCCGGTTCCATAAAGCTTTCGTTTGTCATCACCCAACCTGCAGAAACTGAAGGATAGGTGTGCCAGCGATGACCACGAGCGAAGTTGCTGCTGCCGTCGCGACGAACAATTGCTGTAAGAAGATACTTCTCGTCATAGTTGTAGTTCAAACGGCCGAAGAAAGAAGCGATGCTGCCCTGTTTCGGGTTGTCATAACCGCTATAACCGGTCATGTTTGACATGTTTGATGGGATAGTAAAGTCCCATCCGTTGAGAACGAGTGAGTTCAAGTCGGCAGGGGAATCACTGAAAGCCATGCTCATACCTGTAGACCAGTTAGACTTCTCAATTGACTGGCCGACGAGGACATCGATATTATTATTACCGAAGCTCGGAAGAACATAAGAAATTGTATTTTCTACAGAAAGGCTTGAGCTTTGATATGAGCTCTGGTTCAGGCCATAGTTACCGCTGGCTGAAGTTGAGCTTACAGAGAATGGCTTTGAAGTGCTGCGGCTGTTGCTTGCGCTATAGCCTGTGTTGATCTGACCGCGATACTTAAGATTCTTGATAGGCTCAATAATCCAGTAGAAAGTAGCGCCTACACCGAAATCACGGTTGCGGTTGAGAGAGTTATACTGACCGTTGATGAAACCTTCATAAGGGTTGCTGAAAATCATAGAGCTCCAGCCTGCACCATTTTGTGTGAAGTTTGTAGGTGTTCCATCCTCATTGAAGGCAGGCACGAGAGGTGAGTTGGCATAGACTGGCTGCATGATGTTCCAGTATCCGTTGCCCTCAGCGAGGTCATGGCTTGAGTGATACCAGTAAGAAAGGTTCTCACCGAGAGTGATGATGCTGTGGTCCTTACCCTTGAGCAGGATATGCTCTGAATTGATGCGGCCACCGTAGCGTGAATAGTCTGAAGCATTGTCGCGGCCGAGGATACCTTCCTGATCGCTGTAGTTGACTGAGATAGAGAACTTGCTGCGGTCGTTGCCACCTGCAAGAGTCAGCGCGTGGCTGTGCTGGAAAGCATTCTTGTTGCGGTATACATCAAACCAGTCTTCACCTTGCCAACCGTTTGCAACCTTGTCAAGGATAGCCTGAGGAACGAAAGCGCTCCAGTTTGTAGCTGTACCGTAGGTGTTGAAGTTAGTCTCATTGATCACATCCATATACTGCTGTGCATTGAGAGAACCGGGAGCACGATAGGGGTTTGACCAGCCAACGAAACCGTCGTAAGTGATCGACATCTTGCCTTCCTTACCCTGCTTTGTAGTCACGAGGACAACGCCGTTTGCTGCACGGGCACCGTAGATAGCAGCAGAAGCAGCATCTTTCAGCACGTCGATGCTTTCGATGTCGTTAGGGTTAAGACCGTTAAGGCCGTTGTCAACTGTACCGGACACGATACCGTCGATAACGAGAAGCGGAGACGATTCACCGATGGTACCCATACCACGGATGTTTACCTTAAAGCCCTTACCCGGCTGGGTAGAAGACTGGGTGATCTGCATACCGGGAGCGGTTGACTGCATTGCTGTAAGGGCGTTGCTTGTGTTCATCTGTGCAATCTGCTCACCTTTCACCTGGAATGTAGCACCGGTGACGAGTTTCTTTTTCTGAACACCATAACCCACAACGACAACCTCGTTGAGGTTATTTTCATTTTCCTGAAGTTCAACGTTGATAACAGGATCATCGCCGACTTTCACCTCAGAAGGAATATATCCCACATAGCTGAATGTGAGGACATCACCTTTTTTGGCATCGATAGTATAATTACCATCGAGATCAGTTGCCGTACCTTTACTTGTTCCTTTAACCATCACGCTTGCACCGATGAGTGGCTCACCGTTTACATCCGTGACGACTCCACGAACTTTGCTCTCCACCTGCGAGGATTGTTCTGCCGGAAGTTGTGAACCGGCAGCCCAAGCCTGAGGCACACTGCATGTCAGCGCGGCCACAACCGCGCAAGAAATGAGCGTCGCTTTTTTCTTGTTTGCGTTCATAAATTAGTTATTAGTTATTTAGTTACTCTAATTTTAAGGTTAAGAATGTATCATCTAAAACATTGGATTTCGCAATGATTTTGGCAGGCTACACTTTTCAAAAAGCAAAGTTATGAAAAAAAAACATACCATACCTATACTTTTTTATCCTTTTTTTGCTTTTTTTAACCAAACATGTTTTTAAACATATTATTTCGACCATCCCCCCCCAACACATCATAAAATTTTGATTTATCACATAAATTTTGTAGTTTTGCACTTTCATCATCAGAATTATGGCAAAAATGAATACAGGCACGATATGTGTGCAGGGGGGCTGGAAACCCGAAAACGGCCAGCCGCGTGTGCTCCCGATCATCCAAAGCACCACATTTAAATATTCAACTTCCGAGCAGATGGCCCGTCTATTCGACCTGGAAGAGAACGGTTATTTCTACACCCGTCTGGCTAATCCTACCAACGATGCTGTAGCCGCAAAAATAGCGGAGCTCGAAGGGGGCGTAGCTGCCATTCTCACATCATCAGGACAGGCGGCAAATTTCTACGCCGTTTTCAACATCTGCCAGAGCGGCGATCATTTCATCTGTTCTTCTGCTATCTATGGCGGCACATTCAATCTTTTCTCCGTGACAATGAAAAAGATGGGCATAGACTGCACATTTATCAGCCCCAATGCGACTGAGGAGGAAATCGCAGCTGCTTTTAAGCCAAACACCAAGCTCATCTTCGGAGAGACAATCTCCAATCCAAGCAACGACGTGCTTGATATAGAGAAGTACGCGCGCGTTGCGCACGCGCACGGGGTTCCTTTGATTGTCGACAACACATTCGCCACCCCGGTCAACTGCCGCCCATTCGAATGGGGAGCAGACATAGTCACTCATTCCACCACCAAATATATGGATGGACATGCAACGAGCGTTGGTGGTGTGATAGTCGACAGCGGCAATTTCGACTGGGAAGCACACGCTGAAAAATTCCCGGGACTGACCACACCCGATGATTCTTATCATGGCCTCACCTACACAAAGGCTTTCGGCAAAGGAGCTTTCATCACCAAGGCGACTGCACAGCTGATGCGCGATCTCGGCTCGATTCCTTCTCCCCACAACTCTTTCCTTCTGAACATAGGGCTTGAGACCCTTCACCTTCGCATGCCACGTCACTGTGAGAACGCACTGAAAGTTGCAGAATGGCTTGAAAAGCATCCGAAAGTCAGCTGGGTCAACTATGCCGGTCTTCCCGGAAATAAATATTACGAGCTGGCAAAGAAGCAGATGCCAAATGGCACATGCGGTGTGATCTCATTTGGTTTGAAAGGTACGCGGGAGGATGCAATTGAATTTATGGATAAGCTTAAGTTCATTTCCATTGTCACTCATGTTGCAGACGCGCGCACATGTGTGCTTCATCCGGCGAGCCATACCCACCGTCAGCTGACCGACGAGCAACTGCGTGAGGCAGGAGTTGCCCCCGACCTTGTACGCCTTTCAGTGGGAATCGAAGATGTTGAAGACATCATGAACGACCTTGAACATGCCTTGGACAGTAATCAATGAATAATGATTAACGATTAACGATTAATTATCAATGATCAATGGGTTAAAGGTTAAATAAGCTCATAACCCAACAATCCAATACCCAATAACCCATCAAGAAACTAAACCTAAAGCAAACATTTATCGCTTTGACGG
>VIDL01187325.1_pt1 | contig 11370 bp, 4 predicted proteins | sample 5025111 | NCBI WGS metagenome assembly VIDL01 (sample SAMN11851957, study PRJNA449069) | gut metagenome | isolation source: stool from female vole | host: Microtus ochrogaster | place: USA:Florida | collected 2017
ACCCTGAATAATGCCTGCACCTTTAAATTCGTGAATCACTTCCCGGACCTCTGATCCGTCTGCGGCAGTGAATACCAATTCCGCCTTTCCCTCTCCCGGAACCTTAATTTCTACATTTTTATAAACATCACCGTAAGCGTGACGTGCAATGGTGATAGGTTTTGTCCAATTTTTCACGTAGGGAACAATCCCTTTTACCAGAATAGGGGTACGGAATACCGTGCCGTCCAGAATGGCACGAATGGTACCGTTAGGACTCTTCCACATTTCCTTTAATTTGTATTCATCCATCCTTGCGGCATTGGGGGTAATGGTTGCACATTTAACAGCAACTCCGTATTTCAGGGTGGCATTGGCGGAATCCACCGTCACTTGGTCATTTGTCTCATTTCGGTATGTAAGCCCCAAATCATAATATTCCGTCTTTAAATCTATGTACGGAAGCAAAAGCTCCTCCTTTATCATCTGCCAGAGAATCCGGGTCATTTCATCTCCGTCCATCTCTACCAAAGGTGTCTTCATCTGAATCTTTTCCATGTCGTTATCCTCTCTTTCTTTATGTTGTGTGGTTAGGCGTTTGCAAAACTCAGTTTTTCGTAATTCGAATTGTGCAGATTGTATGTTCCATAAGCAGACCCTTGAAAAACGCCGGTACTTAGATGCTGTACTTTGGCATCTTATGTACCGCTGCGTTTTTCACGGAGCGAAAGCGTGTCTGCGTTGGAATGTGCAATCTGCACAATGACACTTGTTAAATAGCGAGTTTCGCAATTGCCCCTATCTCACTTCTGCCCATCATAGATTTCGTGCAGTCCGTTCTTTTCCATATTTTCATAGGCATTAATAATATGTTTGTGGGCAAGCTTTTCCGCCAATTCCCCATTGCCCGCTTTGATTGCCTCCATAATCTGCTCATGCTCCTCATTGGATTTTGGCCCTCTGTTTACATTGGCAAGAGTCTTCTTTCTGACTCGCAACACATATTGGTGAAAATCCTTGAGTTGGTGCTCCAGCATCTTACTGTTACAGGCCTCATACATAATATCATGAAAACGATTGTCCAGCTCCGCCAGCTGTTCCAAATGTCCTTTCTCGGCGTGGAACTTTGCCAGATAGACATTTTCCTCCATCTCTTCCATCTGCTCCTTTGTGATATGCTCGGTTGCCCATCGCGCACAGAGCCCTTCCAACAGGGAGCGTATCATGTAAATGTCTTTCACATCCTTCTCGGTGATACCTGTGACATAGGCTCCTTTGTTGGGCACAATCTGAATCAGTCCCTCCAGCTCCAACTGTCTGAAAGCCTCTCTCACCGGAGTCCGGCTGACCCCCATCTCCTCACCGATGGCTATTTCCTTTAGTTCCTCATGCTCCTGATATTTTCCGCTTAAAATATCGTCTCTCAATCTGTGAAACACTCGTCCCCGCAGGGAATATTTGTCTGTTACTTCCTTTTTTACATCCTGACTGCCCACTTTAATCCTCGTTTCTGCACCTATTTCCGTGCAATTCTATACTCCAAGTTTAATACCTTTTTCCTCACATATCCGGTCAACACATGCCACAATTTCTTCATCCGTAAGCACGGTAATACGACCTTCTGCATATTCCCCTTCCACCCATTTTCTAATCTCTTGTACTAATTCAGAAGATTTATTGACTTGAGCATCTTCCTTCAGTTGATAATGGGTATTCAGCCAATGAGCTATGCCCGCCAAACCGGAAGTGTTTGAAATTGCACACACTACAGGACGGTTCAAAAACTTCTCCGTGTCAAAAATATTATAGATTTCCTCATTTTTCAAAAGTCCATCCGCGTGGATTCCTGCCCGGGTCACATTGAAATTTTTACCTACAAAAGGTGTTCTGGGCGGAATCTGATAACCGATTTCCTTCTCATAATATTCCGCCAGCTCTGTAATCACTCTGGTGTCCATGCCGTTTAAATCTCCCTTTAGCTGGGCATATTCAAACACCATTGCCTCCAAAGGGGTATTGCCTGTCCGCTCGCCAATGCCAAAAAGTGAGGTATTGATGCCGGAGCATCCGTAGAGCCATGCAGTGGTAGAATTTGCCACCGCCTTATAAAAATCATTATGTCCATGCCACTCCAACATTTCGTGGGGCACGCCTCCATGGGTGTGCAGTGCATAAATAATTCCCTGCACACTTCTGGGTATCACGGCTCCCGGAAAATTCACGCCGTATCCCATGGTGTCGCAGGCACGAACCTTAATGGGAATCTGATACTCCTTCATCAATTTCATAAGTTCCAGACAAAAAGGCACCACATAGCCATAGATATCCGCCCTTGTGATATCCTCCAAATGACATCTGGGGCTGATACCTTCCTCCAGACAATCCCGGATAACGCTGAGATAATGCTCCATTGCCTGCTTTCTAGTCATTTTTAATTTCAGAAAAATATGATAATCCGAACAGCTGACTAAAATACCGGTCTCTTTCATACCAAGCTCTTTCACCAGCTTGAAATCCTCTTTGCTGGCACGAATCCAGCTGGTAACTTCCGGAAACTCATAACCTCTCTCCATGCATTGATATACGGCATCCCTGTCCTTTTTGCTATACAGGAAAAACTCGCTGGCGCGAATCATTCCGTTGGGACCGCCCAACTTGTGAAGATAATCAAATATCCTCACAATCTGCTCCGTACTATAAGGAGCCCTTGACTGCTGACCGTCACGGAAAGTTGTGTCCGTAATCCAGATTTCCTTTGGCATATTATGAGGTACAATCCTGTCATTAAAGGGAATCTTTGGAATCTCTGAATAGGGAAACATATTGCGGAACACATTGGGCTTATCCACATCATCCAAAATATACATATGCTCTTCAATCTCCAAGAGATTGTTCTTTTTATTCATTGTGATAGGGCGGTTCTGAAATGTATTTTTTTCATTCACCATCTTTCGCTTCCTCACTTCCTCAATTGCATAATCTCTCAACAAAAACACTCCATGTATGATTGTATACAATCATACACAAAGTGTCAACAACTTTTTAAAAGTCTCTTTACATTTACCATTCCCCACCCCTGTTTATTCCACTCTTCACCTAAATCCGTGGCAGTCATTGTCAACTTTTTGCGAAATTCCTCTCCTGATAAAAAAGGATTTTTTTCCAATGCAAGCGCTGCCACTCCCGATACAATGGGGGTAGCCATAGATGTACCGCTTTTTGACACATAGGCATTCTGAATGCGCCCTCTGTTTCTATTGTAAAATACATTACAGGAGACTATATTTGTTCCGGGCGCCACAATATCAGGTTTACGCAGGGTAGACAGAGCATCCCCTCTGCCGGAATAACTGTCACAGCGCCCCGGATAATCTCTATAATAATTGCCGTCATGGCAGCCAACCGTGATGAAATGCCTGCTGGTTCCCAGCGATGAAATGCTTCCGCTCTCCGGCCCCTTATTTCCTGCAGCACATATCACAATAATGCCGCTGTCATACACTCTTTCAAGCTCGGACTTTATCGCCCTCTCCTTTTCCTTATTCTGAAGATCTCCGATTCCCACAGAGATATTTAGGATTCGGATATGATAGTGTTCCCGCATCTCAAGTATCCACCGAAGTCCCTGCAGCATATGCTCTGTACATCCATTTCCTTTATCATCAAGGACTTTTCCTACCATAAGATCTGCATGGGGCGCTATCCCCCGAAAACGCCCTCCGGAAACGCTTCCGCTTCCGCAGATAATTCCGCACACATGAGTTCCATGTCCGCTGTCATCATACATAGTCGGCTTGCCGTTTACAAAATCGCGGAACGCAAATACTTTTCCCGCAAGATCCGGATGTCTTCCCACCCCGGTATCCAACACGGCTACCGTAACTCCTGCTCCTGTATATATTTTATTGATACCCTGCTCCGGCAAATAGGGAACCTCAATCTGATTTCTTACCCGCTGCATAACAAAATCCCGACATAGAATAATTTAAACTATTCTATGTCGGGACAAAACACGATGTACCTAGTGTACCTTTCGGAAAATACAAATCGTTCCAATTACCAAAAGGATACCGCTCAATATCCATGTACTCCTGTATGGAATCTCTTTTGCCGCACCAATTCCTTCTGGCACTGCGCCTGATATCTCCGGCGGAGCGCTCATGTTGGTAATCAGCGTAGTCACTTCCTGAATGCTGTTTTCTTCTAACGCTGCACCATCCCCGTAAATACCAAAGAGTGAAAGATGATTGGTATAAAAACGGATGTAATCCCTTCCGTCCATTCTCACACGCTCTGAAATTACCTGTTCCAGCTGTCCATTTCGGTCCAAAGTAACCACCTTGACTCCCTCGCCTAAAAGGCCATCAGGCACGGGCATGGTAACTATAAGCTGCTGTTTTCCTAATTTACTGATAGCTATACCGCTGTTATCCGTAAGGGAAAGCTCATACAGGGATATTTTCGCAGGAAGGCCTGTTTCTCCTGCTCTGCCAAACGCCTGCGCCATAGTCCCTCTTGCGCCGTCAGCTCCATTTCCAGATAACATTGTCACTGTCAGAGTATACTGTCTTGCTGCACCCTCAAGCTGAGCTGTCACGCCATCCATTCCCTTGACCACTACGCCGGGAACAGCTCCATCTTCCTGAATGGGGCGATATGCTTCATTGGAAAGGCGCTCCGCAGACAACTCATGGCGGATACGCGGCGCATCCTTGGTATAAATCAGCTTAACCGAACTGTCAAATGCCTGCAATCCCATATTTTGCAAGGTTCCCGGAAGCGTTACCTGCCCTATGGTACAGCCGGCAAACGCCCTGTCCTTAATATCCGTAATTCCTTTGCCCTCCGTGACAAATACGGGCACATCCAATGCTTTTAAGCCGCTGCAATTCTCAAAGGCACCTTCACCAATCACTTTAACATTATCGTACAAAACTACTGCTTTTATCTCTGTATGATCCTTAAAAACCTCACCTGCAATCACTCTGACATCCTTGGGTACCTTGACCAAATCACGGTCACCCTTATATGCAATGAGCGTCCCTCCGCTTATGAGAAAATCCTCATCCGTACCGGAGGGCTCTTTTGCGAGAAAATTCTCCACCCATGCAGTGTGCGTAAATGCCTTCGGCTCCACAGAGATAATCGTCTGAGGCAGACTTACATCAGTCAAAAAATCGCAGTGGTAAAATGCCCCATAAGAGATGGTCTGTGTCCCTTCAGGAATCACAAGCTGCTTCAAATTGCTTCTGGCATAGGAAAACTGCCCTATTTCCTTTATTCCATCTGGGATTTGTACTTCCCCTCCGGCAAAAGAATTGCGGTAATATGCCTGATCCGCCACCGTAATGCCATCTACAACAGTATATTTCGGAAATACCATACCATTTTCAGCAGGATCCCATTCAGGTGGAAGCACATCTTTATCCAGATTATTATAGCGGTCTATTACCATGAGGCTACTGCTGTCTACAAAAAACACTGCCTGATTTGCCACCACTGAGGTAGAACTGATAACATTCCCCTGTTCCTCAGGAGGGGTCACAGTATTATTTCCGGTATTGTCCGGATCAGCAGGCGGCGTCGGCTGATAATCCGGTACATCCTCATACTCCGGCATCTCTTGCTGTCTTTCATATAATTCCTGCGCATACTTATCCGCATAACTACCCGGTTCACTGTGGATAACCAGACGGTAACAACCATTAAATGCTGTCTCGTGAATATCCGTCACCTCAGGCGGTATGCTGATATCCGTCATGTTTACACAGTCCGAAAATGCCTGAATGCCTATGGACTGGATATTGGTGGGAATTATCATGCGCTTTAAGCCCTTACAGTTGAAAAAAGCAAAATCTCCCACTTCCTTAAGACCGGAACCTAAAGAAACTGTCTCCAGCCTGTCGCAGCCCCAGAAAGCATAAGCATTAATCTGCTTCACCGAAGAAGGCAGATTCACCCTCTCTATTATGCTATTTTCTTCAAATGCGCCTTTGCCAATCACTTCCACGCTATCCGGTACCGTCACGTTTTTGTCCCGTCCCGTATACTTTACCAATGTCGTGCCTTCCATTTTAAAATCGGAAGCAGATGTCGCCGCATCTGCCTCCGACTTAGGAAGCTGCATAATAATCAGCGCGGCAATCACAAGCAAAACACCAAACAGCTTTCTCTTTGCTTTCATATGCCTTCCTCTTGCTCTCTTATGCTTTTGCCTTTACCGTTTTTTTCTCCTTTTTCTTATCCTTCTTCATGAAGAATATAACGGAGAGACATCCCAATCCTGATGACAAAAACCACTTAGGATGAATGCCGTCACCTGTCTTAGGTGTACTGTCAACCGTTGAGTTTGCACTCAGGTTTCTCGTATCCACATAAATGACATAGGGTGAGAAATGCTCTGCCGTAAATGTGATACAAGGTACGCCTGAAATGGTTGTAAACTTCGGAGTCAGCTTATCCAGCCTGTCATTTACCACACCTGCCACCTTGTTGTTGCCGGCATACTCCTTAAGTGCATCCGGCAGAGGAAGCGTAATGGTAATCTTTAAACCGGTGGTATCCGTAATCTTCTTCTGCCCCGTGGAATCATACAGCGAGATATCCATCGGGAAATACTTAATATTGCTCAAATCATTGCCATACTCGGCCATAAGCGCTTTCACCACAGCCTCGGATGCAATTCCGCTTTCCGATACCTTTACGGTGAAATTGTCGGAAGAACCGTTTACGGTTGCGGAAACCACTCCTGTGTTGGACAATCCGTTTTTATTGATAACAACCGTGGTGCCGCCCTTGTTCACCGTTCCCGTAGTGCCGGGACGGTTGGTAGCATTGCCGCTTACGGTGCTGCCTCCGCCGTTATTCACACTACTCTTAGCCTGATAATTTGCCACTACAGTCACATTTTTCTCAGGCATAGTGATCACGGTAGCTGAAATACCTGTACTTGCAATTTTTGTATCGGTAGGCTCAATGGTCCAATTCTTAAATTCCTGTCCTGCTGGAGGATCATTTGCCACAATAATCGCCTGACTTCCTGCCACATAACTTCCGGAACCGCTTCCGTTTCGCACGGTCAGCGTATAATATTCTTTATCGTCATTATTATTCGAGTTATTCGGGTTATCCGGATTATTAGGGTCACCCGGATTACCTGAATTCGGCTCATAAATTGCAAAAACAGTTAAATTACCTGTGATGTTACTCGTGTCGGCAGACCATGACTTAAAGGTATAACCCTGTCTGCGGGGCGTTCCAAACCTGTCTGTGGGATAGGTAACACTCTCGCCCGGCTTAACTCCGTCTTTTGCCCACAGTACAGAACCATCCCAATCCTGGAAAGTCACGGTAAAACCTTTATCCGGATTGTCCGGATTATCCGGACTCGGATCATAAATGGCAAAAACAGTTACATTACCTGAGATATTGCTGGTGTCGCCGGACCAAGATTTAAAGATATAACCCTGTCTGCGGGGCGTTCCCAGCGTTTCTACGGGATAGGAAACACTCTCGCCTGCCTGAACTCCCGGTTTTGCCCACAGGATAGAACCGTCCCAATCCTGGAAAGTCACGGTAAAACCGCTAATCTCGCCATATGCAGCCATAAAGGTTACATCATTTGCCAGACTTGCAGCGCTCTTAGCCAGCTCTTCCACATTGTATTTTGGCTCTCCCACACATACCCAGCCGGAGAAAGGCACTCCGTTTTTCGGCTTCATGTAGGGTATGCTCACTCTGTCTGAGGGCGATACCACCTGCGTATCCACTACGGAAAAATCATCATCCACAAAGGTTACTTTGTACTTGAGCCCTTCATCCACCACATACTGGGCATAAATCTTTATGGTAGTCTCCCCGGGCTTTCCTACCACAGGGTCATAGTTGGGAGGCATCCAAGTAATCTTCTTTCCGGGCTGCGCCGGCAGATTAATCTTTCCCTCCGCCATCAGCTTTTCTACATCTATACTAGTGCCGTTTCGCACATGAGGCTCCGAATACACGAGTGTCGTCATATCGTCACCATAAAATTCTACCGTGTAATAGCTGACCTCTTCAATTTCAGTGAAAGGAATATTTTTGCTATTGGCATATTTTTCTGCCTCGGAACCCTTTTGGGCAGCAATGTGAAGTTTACTGATATCTGTCATACCAGCATAATCTCCATCTACGGTATTGCCAAAAGCATCACTGTCAATATTCCTCAAATTATCGCCAATAAAGTCCAGATTTTCAATAGCGCTGTCCGAAAAAGCGTTTTTATTAATGCGCTCAAGGTCATAAGGAAGCTGCACTGTAAACAATCTCTTGGTATATTGGAGAGCTCCCTCCGGTATTGTCTGAATGGTAGTCTCTCTGAAATCCACAGAGGTCACATCAGTTCCCGCAAAAGCTTCCTCCGCCATCTCCGTAGCTCCTGCCAAATCCTCGCCTCTGATTGAGCTGGCGCTTCTTCCCTCCAGACATTCTACCACTTTGGTAATGCTGCCGTCTGCAGCCGGACCATAGAGAATAGAATTCTTACAGGTAAAATACTCACTGCTGGGACAGCTTACGGAAGTTAGGTTTTTGCAGCCTGCAAAAGGTCTCTTACCCATCCTGTTCATGGCGGTAGGGATCTCCACATTGCTCAGCTGGTCGCATCCCACAAAGGCATAATCGCCCAAAGCTGTGGTGTTGCCCTGTATGTAAGCAGTCTTTATGGTATCACAGTCTTCAAAAGTTCTGTCCCCAATCTCCATTCCGTTGGTAGTAACAGTCTTACTGCCGATGAGTCTGGGTACACTTGTACCCTTCTCCTCTCTCTCATTTAAAGTAAAGAGGCTGACTTTCTCCGCAGTCGGAATACCAACTACCCCGCTGTCCTCACTGCTGTTAGGGCTAAACCATGCAACGCCATCAATTCCCTCAGGCAGATTCAGCTCTAACACATTCTGTATCAAAGTTCTTTGACTTCCTGTAACATCATTGTTGCTACCATCCAAATATGCGTTAAATGCAGCTCTGATATCCATAACATCGGAGGTGGTTGGATTAAAGATTTCGGCATAAGACGGAACTGTTTTAATATAATTTAAATCCGTCCACTTGATTTCCACGTCCTGATTCAGATTATCCTTTGTTACTAATCCGGTTTTATTGCTCAATATATTAGCAATAGTGGGATAAGCAACCAATTCCTGCTTCTTTGTATTGGCATTATACTTAACTGCCAGATTAGAAGGCCAGCCGCTGAAATAAGTAATATAAGCAGGTCCTGTCTGACCATTGTAGTCAATGGTATTTCCAGGATTCATAGCATACTTGAACGCCTCAAAATTGGGAGAAATAGGTCCCTCAAAAAACAGCTGAGGCATTTTATCCAAAGTGCATGAGTGTCCTCTTGACACATCCTGTGTGGCAAATGCGCCTGCACCAATGGACAAAGGTCTGTCAGGATTATTCCTGTCATACTCAAAAGTTACTGTCCTTAAATTATGACATCCTTTGAAAGCGCCCGCTTCAATCTCCGAAATAGAAGAAGGAATGGTCACACTCTTCAAATTACAATTATTCTGAAAACTGCTAGAGCCTATCAAAGTAACCCTGCAGGGTCCGATTGCACCCGGTATGGTCACATTCTCCATGCCACTGTCAATCGATACAAACAACAGCGTATCCGGAGAAGTCCCGCCATTATATGCCGCCTGATAGGTGGCCATATAAGGGTTAGTCATCTCTGTATCATCAGCATTATAAGATATGCTGGTTATCTCATATATGTTCTTGTCATAGAACTTAAAGGCAAACTGATTATTCCTTGCCATCTTATGCAGATCCGTTGCCGCCACACCGTTAGTGCTGTTTTCCGGTCCTTCAAAATAAAAGTCCGTATTGTTCACAGCAAGTAAATCCTGTCTAAACTGCTCCAGAGTATAATCTACATTGGTACCATTCTCTGTTATGTCCTCATCATTCACAAAAGTGAAAGCATTGTCGCTTCCAAGTTCGGATTCAGGAAGATCATGCTTTACATATTGCAGACTTCTACATGCCTGAATCGTGCTGATAGGTAATGCTTCTTTCAAGGTCTTGGGGAAAGTCAGGGATGTCAAGCTGCTGCAATCCTTGAAAACAAAATATCCCAATCTTCTTAAACGATTACCCAAAGCAATATTGTTAAGGGCACTGCACCCTTCAAATGCCGAATCTCCTATAACCTGTACAGTAGACGGCACCTTAAACTGATGCAGATTGACACAGTTTTCAAAGGCATGCGCTCCTATAGCCAATAAACCTTCATCCAACAGACTTACCTCTCTTAAACCAGCGCACTCCGCAAAAGCGTAATCTCCGATTACACTCATGCCGCTGGTGAAAGTAACATTGCTGATACTACTGCCATAGAAAGCATAATCGCCTATGCCCACAAGGTTCTTTCCAAATGTAATATGCGTAACACTGGCTGTAGTACCTATGGAACCCTTCTTTTCTCTTGAGAAAATACCATCCGCCGGTTTGGTAATATAATCACTTGTAACAGTGTACTCATTTGTTGTTTCATTATAATTTGTTACCTGATTACCAATATAGGTAACAGGAATATTAACATATCGTGTGCCGATAGTCTCCGTCACCCGCTGATAGGATTGATCGGTGGTCGGAACAGGCTGAGTGCCGCTGACATCATAGTTGGCATCATAGTACAATCCTTCTGTCCCCTTCTCCATGGGACCCCATTTCGCCTTATCGCCTGCAAGACAGGGTTTAAACACATCCCCTTCATATTTCTTAAGAGGATATACAATCTCCTCCCTCATCAACTCATTTCCGCTCACAGAGGGAGTTACCTTTGTGTATTTGTATGCCGTAGCATTCTCTTCCGTAGTATAATAAACCCACTGCTGTGCAATTCCGGTGCCAATGATTTCACCGTCAGTACACTCAGGCGGTCTTTGTGCCAGAGCCCCGGATCCACTAGGATCCAATACCATATATCCATACAGTGTAACAGGTCTGCCTTCGGCTCCCTCCACAATTTTTGTATATTGATCCGTTGTCTTGTAATAAAGGTATCCCCTATTTCCCCACGCACAGGGAAATCCGTTATAAAGACGGTAAACATCCAATGTATCCGGAATCATTAAACTTCCTGAATTAATTGCTTCCAGACCAGTTGCGCTTCCTGTGTTAAAATTCAGTATAATTGCCCCATCCGGTATTGCTACAGTAGAATTACTTTTATAGAGGGCAAATTGAAACGCACTGTCCTCACTGTAATACACCACGGAATCCTGTCCTGTTGTAGGCACTGTGGGTATAACATATTCAGCATTCGGGCCCGTAGCTGTGTTAGAATCCTCAATCCAGACTTTTGTCCCCCGCTGGACTGTTCCTTCTGTGGGCTGGTCG
>VIDL01343604.1_pt1 | contig 11363 bp, 9 predicted proteins | sample 5025111 | NCBI WGS metagenome assembly VIDL01 (sample SAMN11851957, study PRJNA449069) | gut metagenome | isolation source: stool from female vole | host: Microtus ochrogaster | place: USA:Florida | collected 2017
ACTTTTTATGCCCATTTCGAAACAAAGGACAGTCTGTTGAAAGCAATGTGTACGGACATTTTTCAGCATGTATTTTCCGATGATTTAAGACAGGAAAGCAGTCATGACTTTTCCCATGCAGGGCATGATTTTCAAAAAGAAATCTCGCATATTTTATACCATTTACAAGATAACAGAAAAAATCTGAAAGGACTTCTTTCCTGCGACAGCGGGGATATCTTTATGGGATATTTCAAAGAATATTTGGAACAGACATTTCCCATATTTATCAGGGAAATGCATTTCGATGTTCCGGCAGATTATCTGTTAAATCATGTTGTCTGCAGTTTTTCTGAAACAGTGCGGTGGTGGATTACCAAACATGAGCAATATACGCCTGAGCAGATAGCAGCATTTTTTGTACAATGTGTGCTAAAGCAGTGAAGGAAAGGGATATAAAGATGAAAGAAAATGCCAGAGAATCGGTGTTGGATATTTTGCTTACGCTGGAAAAAGAGCATACTTTTTCCAATAAGCTCATAAAGGAAACTTTGGACAGGCAGGGCTCTCTTCCCGGCAGGGACAAAGCCTTTATAAAGCGTATGGCGGAAGGAACCATAGAAAGACAGATAGAACTTGACTATTATCTGAATCAGGTGTCATCCGTGCCTGTTGCCAAAATGAAACCCCTGATCAGATGTCTTTTGCGCATGAGCGCTTATCAGCTGCTTTATATGGATGCCGTGCCGGACAGCGCAGTGTGCAATGAAGCCTGCAAGTTAGCCGAAAAGAGAGGATTCCACCGTCTAAAGGGATTTGTGAACGGAGTCTTAAGGAATCTGGCAAAGCAAAAAGACAGTCTGTCTCTGCCGGAGAAAGGGGAGGGAGCGGAATTTTATTCCGTGAAATATTCCATGCCCAAATGGCTGGTGGAAATGTGGATTTCCCAATATGGGGAGAAGGACACGGAGACCATTCTGGAGGGGCTTTTGCAGATTCACCCCGTGTCTTTACGATTCCGAACGAATTTGCAGGAGGAAGAGGCCAAGAATCTTGTGGGACGGATGAAAGAGGCTGGAGCCATTGTCACACAAAGTCAAGTCCATCCTTTGATTTACCTTGTGAGCAATATTGATGGTGTAGACTCCCTTCCGGGTTATGGAGAGGGAGCTTTTATGGTGCAGGATGCAAGCTCCGCTTTGGCAGTGGAGGCGGCGCAGATTAAAGAGGGGGATTTTGTCATGGATATTTGCGCAGCCCCCGGCGGAAAAAGCATTTTTGCAGCGGAAAAGGCAGGAAGCACGGGGCAGGTGCTCGCAAGGGATGTGTCTGAAGAAAAACTTGCCCGAATCAAAGAAAATATAAGCCGCATGAAGGCGGATAATGTCAGTACGCAAATGTTTGACGCCACTGTGCAGGATGGGAAATACAGGGAAAAAGCGGATGTGCTTTTGGCGGATGTGCCCTGCTCCGGTCTGGGAGTCATGGGGAAAAAGCGGGATATCAAATATCATGTGACAAAGGAGAGCCTTGGGGAGATTGTGGCTTTACAGAAAAAAATCATAGAGAACAGCTGGCGGTATGTGAAACCAGGCGGCATTCTTTTGTACAGTACCTGTACCATTCACCGCGGGGAAAATGAGGAGATGGTGAAGTGGATTGTGGAGAATTTTCCCTTTGAACAGGAAGCTTCCAATCAGATTCTGCCGGGAATTGCGGAATCGGACGGCTTCTTTTATGCAAGGCTCAAGAGAAAGATGGAAGAAAGGGCAGGAATTGGGATATGATAATCAAGGAGGCAGTCTCAGGAAAAACGGACATAAAATCCCTGACTCTTAGGGAGCTTACTCAGGAATTGGAGAAGAGAGGGGAACCGGCTTTTCGGGCAAAGCAGATTTATCAGTGGCTTCATGTAAAATGTGCAGGAAATTTTTCGGAAATGACCAATATTTCCAAGGCTTTGCGGGAAGAATTGGAGAAGGAATACTTTTATACTGCCCTTAAGGCTGTGAGGGTGCAAGAGTCCAAGCTGGACGGCACTAAAAAATTCTTGTTTGAACTGTCCGACGGAAATCTGGTGGAGAGTGTCTGGATGCAATATAAGCACGGAAACAGTGTGTGCATATCTTCTCAGGTGGGATGCCGCATGGGATGCCGTTTTTGTGCTTCTGCCATAGGAGGTCTTGAGCGAAACCTGCTGCCCTCGGAGATGCTGGATCAGATTTATGCCATTACGCGAATTACAGGGGAGAGAGTCTCAAATGTAGTGGTCATGGGGACCGGAGAACCTTTGGATAATTATGATAATTTGTTGACTTTTATCCACATGCTTACAGATGAGGATGGATTGCATATCAGTCAGAGGAATGTCACTGTCTCCACCTGCGGCATTGTGCCAAAGATGCGGGAACTTGCAGGGGAAAAACTGCAGATTACTCTGGCGCTTTCCCTGCATGGAACAACGGATGAGAAGCGAAGAAGGCTGATGCCCATTGCGGAGCGCTATTCCATGAATGAACTGATGGAAGTATGCCGCTATTATTTTGAGCAGACCGGCAGGCGCATAACTTTTGAGTACAGTCTGGTGAGCGGCGTCAATGACACGGACGAGGATGCCAGAGAGTTGGCGGCGCTAGCGGCTCCTCTGCATGGACACATCAATCTGATTCCGGTCAATCCCGTTAAGGAAAGAAATTTTGTACAGCCTAACAGAGATAGGATTAATGCTTTTAAAGATAAACTAGAAAACAACAAAGTGAATGTCACTGTGAGAAGGGAGATGGGCAGGGATATTGACGGTGCCTGCGGGCAGCTCAGACGAAGCCATATCACTAGCGGGAAGATTGTCAATTCCGACGATTTGTGAATGATATAGTTGAAATGTTACAAAAACGCTGTTGTCTGATACTTGCTCTTTTGAAATTTGTATGATAATATTGTTAAATGTGAAATAATGTATTATGAGATCTATGTACTAACGGAGGAATAGAATGTGATCAAGACATTTTCTTTGACCGACATCGGTAGAAAAAGAAAAGTGAATCAGGATTATGTATATACTTCGGAACAGCCTGTAGGAAATCTGCCCAACCTTTTTGTGGTGGCGGACGGCATGGGAGGACACAATGCAGGAGATTATGCATCAAAGGTGACTGTGGAGACAATGGTGCAGGAAGCCGTTTCCTGTTTTGAGAAAAATCCCATTATGATTATGGGCAAAGCCATTGAGGCGGCGAATGAGGTAATCTATCAAAAAGCCCATGAGAGCACCGAGTTTGAAGGTATGGGAACCACTGTTGTGGCTGCGGTCTTTATCGGCGGTTATTTACAGGTGGCCAATGTGGGTGACAGCAGGCTGTATATAATAAATGAAAAAGAAATCAGACAGATTACAAGGGACCATTCTCTTGTGGAAGAGATGGTGCGGATGGGAGGCATTCCCAGAACGGAAGCCAGAAATCATCCGGATAAAAATATTATAACCCGCGCAGTGGGCGTAAACGAGGCAGTGGAAGCAGATTTCTTTACTGTGGAGCTTTCGGAGGGAGATACCGTGCTGATGTGTACGGACGGACTTACCAATATGCTCGAGGATGAGGAAATCCGCATGACCATAAGCGAGGGTCGTGACATCGTGGAAAAGGCGCAAAATCTGGTGAAGACAGCCAATGAAAATGGTGGCAGAGACAATATTTCCGTGATAATAATTGAGCCTTTTGCATAGGACTGTGTTACGGATACTTAGGCTGATGGGAATGGAGAACAAGCATGATTAAGATAGGAATGATGATAGGAGACCGCTATGAGATACTAGAGAAAATCGGTACCGGCGGCATGTCAGATGTATATAAAGCAAAATGCCATAAATTAAACCGTTTTGTGGCAATTAAAGTGTTGAAGCAGGAGTTTGGCGAAAACGAGAATTTTGTGTCCAAATTCCATGTTGAGGCCCAGGCGGCAGCGGGTCTTATGCATCCCAATATTGTAAATGTCTATGATGTGGGAGAAGAAAATGGCATTCATTATATTGTCATGGAATTGGTGGAGGGAATCACTCTCAAAAAATACATTGAAAAGAAAGCGCGGCTTACTTACAAAGAGGCAGTCAGTATTGCCATTCAGGTGAGTATGGGAATTGAGGCGGCGCATAACAATCATATTATTCACAGGGATATTAAACCTCAAAACATTATTATATCCAAGGACGGAAAAGTGAAGGTGACAGACTTTGGCATTGCAAAGGCTGCCACCAGCAATACCATTACCTCCAATGTGATGGGCTCTGTGCATTATACTTCCCCGGAGCAGGCCAGAGGCGGTTATAGTGATGAAAAAAGCGATATCTATTCTCTGGGAATTACCATGTTTGAAATGCTTACTGGCAGAGTGCCTTTTAATGGCGAAACCACAGTGGCAATCGCAATCAAGCATATTCAGGAGGAGATGCCATCCCCCAAGGAATATGTGCCGGAGATTCCCGCCAGCGTGGAAGGCAGTGTATTAAAATGCTGCCAGAAGTCTCCTGACAGGCGTTATCAGAATATGCAGGAGCTGGTAGGGGACTTAAAGCAATCTCTTTTAAATCCCGATGAAGATTTTGTTGCCATGAATGATCCTGATATGGAGGGCGGCACAAGAATGATTTCGGATTCTGATATGGAGCAGATAAAAAGGCAAACTGCTCCGCCGTTTGCCTCGCAGTCTTCTTATCAGAGTTATGCGGAATATCCGGAGGAAGAGCCTATGCGGCTTCTCTCTGATACAGCGGCACTTTATGAAGATGCCGGAGAGATGGAGGACGAGGATGACTATCCGGAAGATTCCAAAGTGGAGCGTATTACCACATTTTTTGCCATATTGGCGGCAATCATTATTGCTATTATCTTTATCATTATTGTGTTTATGATATTTGAAAATCGTGAGGAAGGAACCCGGCCAAGCGGTCCTATTGTAGACGACAGTACCTCACAGACATCCTCGGTTGAGTATAAGGATATGCCCAATGTGGTGGGGCTGAGCGTGGAAGATGCCAGAAATACATTGATAAATCTTGGATTTTATGTAAATGTGCTTTATGAAGAGTCGGATACCATTGACACAGGTGTTGTGATTAGAGCCGATGCTGCGGCAGATACTCCGATTCAGGTTGGCAGTACCATTACCCTTACCACCAGCATGGGAAAACAGGGTGTGGATGTGCCTTATGTCACAGGATTCAGCTATGAAGAGGCAAATGCGGAACTAGTCAGCGCAGGATTTACGGTAAACAAGAAGGAAAGTTATTCCGATACGGTGGAAAAGAACCTTGTAATCAATCAAATGCCGGAGGGCGGCAACAGAGTGCCCAAGGGCAGTGTGATTACCATAGATGTCAGTCTGGGTAAAGAAGAGACCAAAGTGGGTGTGCCCATGCTGATAGGCTTGACAGAACAGGACGGAACCATTACAGCCATTGAGGCGAAACTGCGGATAGGTAATGTTACCTATGTGTATAGCGATACGGAAGCGGAGGGAATTATCTGTTTTCAGAGCTATTCCAAAGACGTTATGGTGGATCCGGGAACCGAAATTGATATTAAAGTGAGTCAGGGACCATCACCGGTCACTTATAAATATAATGCTAATATAGCAGCCCCCACCAAAGATGAGGCGCCGGATTATATGCCCGGCACGGAGGTGAAAATCGTTTTAGAAACGGACGATGGTAAAGTTTTGATCGATACGAAAGATAGTGTGTTCCCAAGGTCGGTGAATTATTATGGACTAACTTCTTCAGGGGGAACTATTACCATGACTTATACTGTGGCTCAAGCCGGTACCACGACAACAGATCCAAATACCGGAGAAGTGGTTAATACGCCCGGAACTACAGAGGAAAAATCCTTTACCAGACGGGTGGAATTTGTAAAGGAATAATTGCTGTGATTGGTAAAATTGTAAAAGGAATCGCCGGATTTTATTATGTGCAGGCAAAAGGACAGGTTTATGAGTGTAAGGCCAAAGGGGTGTTTCGCAAGGATAAGAAAAAGCCTTTGGTGGGGGATGATGTAAAGCTGGATGTGCTGGATGCGGAAAAGAAGCTGGGAAATATCACGGAGCTTTTGCCCAGACACAGTGAACTTGTGCGCCCTGCAGTTGCAAATGTGGATCAGGCGCTGGTAATCTTTGCCATAGTAAAGCCCCGGCCCAATTTTAATTTGCTGGACAGGTTTTTGATTATGATGGGGCAGCAGAAGCTGCCCTGTATTATCTGCTTTAACAAGTTGGATATTGATGAGATGGGGGATAGCGCTGTATACGAGAAAATTTATCAAGACAGCGGATGTAAAATTCTCTGTGTCAGTGCAGCAAAAAAGTACAACATAGATGTGCTTAAGGAAATGCTTCGGGGAAAAACCACCACAGTGGCGGGACCAAGCGGCGCTGGAAAATCTTCTTTGGTGAACTGCCTGCAGAGCGATATTGTCATGGAGACAGGCGATATCAGTAAAAAGATTGAGAGAGGGCGGCATACCACCAGACACTCGGAACTGATTGCCATAGAAGACGATACTTATATTTTGGATACGCCGGGATTCAGTTCCCTTTCTTTGTTTGACATGGAAAAAGAGGAATTGGCAGCATACTATCCTGAGTTTGCCGATTATGAGAAGTATTGCAAATTTGGGGGATGCTCCCATATAAACGAACCGATTTGCGGCATCAGGGATGCCGTGGAGGAGGGAAGCATCAGCAAAATGCGGTATGACAATTACTGCCAGTTGTATGCAGAGCTGAAGGAGCAACGAAAGTATTGAACATAAGAATATGCCATTGAATAGAAAGGCTCTGTGCAATGCAGAGCTTTTTAAGTGAAAGATAGATGAATAGGAAAGAAGTTTATATGAGAAAAATTGCGATTGTAACCGGTGCATCCGGCGGTATAGGACAGGTATTTGTGCGGGAACTGACAAAGGAAATTCTTGATGAAATTTGGATAGTGGGAAGAAACGAGCAGCGGCTTCTTGCGCTGAAAAATGAATTCGGCGGGAAAATTGTGCCTATATGTAAAGATTTGACAAAAAGTGCAGATTTGCTATCTTTTTCTGATTTATTGAAAGTGCAAAAAGTGTCTGTATTATGGTTAGTAAATAATGCCGGAATTGCAAGAATGGCACCCTCAAAGGAGTTTTCATTTTCAGAAATAGAGCAGACAATCGACTTAAATTGTAAGGCTCCGGCTGTCCTTATCAACCTTTGTATTCCGTTTATGGAAAAAGGGGCAAAGATACTTAATATTTCTTCCGCTTCTGCGTTTCAGCCTGTGCCCTATATCAATTTATATGCTGCCACAAAAGCCTTTGAACGCAGCTATTCACGGGCTCTCAATGCAGAATTAAAACCTTGTGGAATTACAGTGACAGCAGTTTGTCCAGGTTGGGTAGATACTGACATGCTGCTAAAGGAGATAGAGGGGAAAAAGGTACATTTTCCGGGCATTGTTGCGCCTGAAAAAGTTGTGAAGAAGGCATTACAAGATGCAAAAAAAGGTAAGGATATGTCGATCTGCTCTTTCTATGTAAAGTGCCAGCATTTAAATGTAAAACTGCTGCCACAAAGATGGACAATGAAAATCTGGTTACAAGGCATTAAAAAGTATTTGTGAGGATTAAACTTATAAATCGGATATGATTGTAAAAATTAAGAAATGTGATATAATTTATCTGTATGACATATTAGACACAAAGGAGATTACACAATGGAATTACAAAAGCTTAGTTCAAATGTCAATAAGAAAGCTGGTCTGTTAATCAGAAGAATCATCTTCGGATTATGTTTATTGGCCGGGGTAATAATACTTGCTATTATTATTTCTTATACAATTAAAGATAATAGTAAGCAGGTGCAGTTATATAGCTCGCAGATAGATAATACAATGTCAGAAAAAATGGCATTTATCAATACTGTTGCAACAGGGGCTTCTTCCGGAATGGCAGCTTCAGACTATTATGCGTATGTGGATGCGATGGTGGAACAGTATGATGATGTATCAGCGGTATATGTTTGCGTAAAGCAGAGCGGCGTGATCTATTCAGATGGAATCATGACTTATATGTCAGGCGGATGGCTTCCGGGAGAAGATTTTGTGGTGTCTGAGCGTTCCTGGTATAAAGGTGCGTTAAGTACACAGGGCGTGTATGTGTCGGAGCCATATGTAGATGAACAATCTGGAAATATCTGCATCACTCTTTCGAAAGTGATATATAGCGGTGATTCCATCATTGGCGTAGCCGGAATGGATATGTATATGGATGATCTGGTTACACTGATTGAAAGTTCTTATGATGGCGGAAATTATGTGTTCTTGGCATCAAAGGAAGGAACCATCCTGACACACCCGAATGAGAATATTGCACTGAGTAATGAAAAAAGTACATCGATAACAGAGGCTTTGAACGGAAAATATAAAGGTGTATATGAAAAAAAGTTAGCAACAAAGCTAATTTGGGATTATAGCGGCGGATTAAAATTTGCAATCTGTAACATTGCGGAAACCACAGAGTGGAATGTGATAGCAGTGATCTCTCTTACATGGATAATGGTGGTAATTGTTTTGATCATTATACTGACAGTGGTATTTGGCGTTGTTCTGGGGAGTTTGGCAAAACAGCAGTTGACTAGTGGAATCAATCCCATGTTTTCACCGCTTGAAGAGTTGGCAGCAAATGTGAGTAAAATATCCGAAGGTGAATTGGATTACGTTTTTCATGTAGACGAACGGTCGCAAGAAGTAAATGCACTGTCAATAGCGCTTAATGATACAATGAAAGGACTGCAGCATTATATTTCAGAGATTACCAATACCGTAACTTCTATTTCGGAGAAGAATTTGAATTTTAGTATTGCTGGAGAGTATGCAGGAGATTACGCAAAAATAGAGACTGCATTGATTGACATTACGAAAGTGCTGAATGAAAGCTTTGCAGAAATAAATGAACAGGCAGCAACAGTGCTCCAATATTCGGAAGATTTATCAGAAACAAGCGAGAGTGTGGCAAATGTGGCGTCAATGCAAAGTGAATCTGTTATGAATGCTTCAAGGGAAATGAAGAATTTGACAGATAATATGGAGAAAATCGCCGAACTTGCAGTTTCTATCAAAGCAAATACGGATAATGTAAATGAACGTTTGTCAGTTGGAAATACAGAAATGAATGAGTTGGTTATGGCGATAGACGAGATAGCAAGATGCTATGATGAAATTGCTGGATTTGTATCAGAGATCAGTGCAATCGCAAGCCAGACAAATCTGCTTGCATTAAATGCGTCAATAGAAGCAGCAAGAGCAGGAGAGGCCGGTAGAGGATTTGCGGTAGTTGCCGATGAAATTGGTACACTTTCAGCCAATAGTTCACAGGCAAGCGCGAAGATACATGAAGTGATCGCACATTCCCTGGTATCTGTTGAAAGAGGAAAAGAACTTGTTGCACAAACGGATAAAACAATTTCTGACAGTGCAGATTTTTCGGCTAATAATACACAGATAGTTGACAAAATTGTAAATTTTGTTGAAACACAGAAAAATTCTGCAGATGAAATTTCTGCAAGTATTACAAAAATTAGTGACATGGTAGAGGATAATGCGGCCAGCGCCGAGGAAAATGCTGCAATTTCCTCCCATTTAGGAGAATGTGCACAAACGTTGATGAATACCATTGCACAATTTCAGCTGAAGAAATAAAGTGGGTTGTCTACAGTCAGCCATCCGTTTTACGGATGGCTGTGTTTTTTGAGTTTTTTTCGACTAGAGCGATTAATATATAAATGAGGAAAGGCTAAAAATCACTTTATCAAAGTGGAAGTTGAAATTTTTTAATTCAAAGGGTATAATATTGAAAAAAGAGGGAACAATATCCCTAAAGTGTCAACACAGGAGGCAATATGGAAATAAAAAAAGCTATATACCTGAAGAAAATAATAAATCGTATGCATAACGGAATGATAAAGGTAATTAACGGAATAGACGTTCAGGAAAATGATATCTTCTATTTACCATATTTAAAAACTATCTGAAATCAGAAGGCGTTGCAGAAGACCATATGATAGCAATTGAACTAGATATGTTGGAAAATAAGAAATACAGAGATCCTTATGTAATTCTTGATTATATAAAAGGAAAGATTACGGATGACGGTGACTATTACATTTTCTTGGATGAAGTGCAGTTGTTGGAGGAATTTGAAGGAGTGCTTAATTCACTTCTTCATATAAGAAATGCCGATATTTATGTAACAGGAAGTAATTCGAAATTTTTATCAAAGGATATTATTACGGAGTTCAGAGGGCGTGGTGATGAAATCCATGTATATCCTGTCAGCTTTAGAGAATATATGGAAGTATTCGAAGGTGATAAGTATGAAGGATGGAGTTCGTATGTAAATTACGGAGGACTTCCATTAACTATTACAATGAATACTGATGAACAGAGAATGGAATATCTCACAAGATTATTTGAAGAGACATATATCAAGGATATTATTGAATGTCACCATATAGAAAAAGTGCAGGAGATGAATGATCTGATAAATGTTTTGGCATCCGACATTGGTTCACTGACAAATGCTTCTAAAATAGAAGCAACATTTAAAAGTGTGATAGGGTCCGATATCAGCCATAATACGATCAGAGCTTATATCGAATATCTTAAGGATGCTTTTATTGTAAGTGAAGCGAACAGATTTGATGTAAAAGGCAGGAAGTATATTGGTACGCCTTTAAAATATTATTTTGAAGATGTAGGACTTAGAAATGCCAGACTTGGATTTAGACAAGCAGAAGAAACGCATCTTATGGAAAATATTATTTATAATGAGTTGCGTGTTCGTGGCTGCCGGGTAGATGTAGGTGTGGTAATAAAACGAAACAGAACAGAAGAGGGCATACAGGAAAAAAAGCAGCTTGAAATTGATTTCGTAGCAAATATGGGAAGTAAGCGTTACTATATCCAATCAGCTTTTAGTATTCCCGACGATGAAAAGAGAGCGCAGGAAAAAGCATCACTTATTAATGTCCATGATTCATTTAAGAAGATTATTATTGTGAAGGATGTCATCAAACCATGGCATGATGATGACGGAATTTTAACAATGAGTATCTATGACTTTCTATTAAATGAGCATAGTCTGGATATCTAAATTGTGGCGGAGACAAAAAAAGTAGACTGCTCTTTATATCTGAAACAATATGTATAGAACATATGGCTTAGATTTTATACCAAAGGGTAAAAGAAACGGATGGAATATTATTCGCTGAACAATTATTTAAAGGATACTTTTGGAGAAAAGGTATATAAGATCGCGTTAAACGGCGGTTTTACCTGTCCGAACAGGGACGGCACACTGGAT
>VIDL01315063.1_pt1 | contig 11048 bp, 10 predicted proteins | sample 5025111 | NCBI WGS metagenome assembly VIDL01 (sample SAMN11851957, study PRJNA449069) | gut metagenome | isolation source: stool from female vole | host: Microtus ochrogaster | place: USA:Florida | collected 2017
TTTACCGGCCGTCGTGTAGCTTGCCGGTACACTATCGGGCAGTTTTGTCAAATCGAACGGAAACACGGTGCCGTTCCCCTTATTTTCTCCGTTATTGTTCGGCATCGGCGCCCTCCATGCCGCTCAGAATTTTTTCTATGACGCCCAATTCATCGCCGAGCGAACCATTTGACATAGCCATTTTTACAAGATTGCTCCGCACTTCTTTCATATTGTTCCCGGAAAAAATCAAATCCTTGGCGTCGACAGACTTTAAATAGATTTGTATTGCGTTAAATTCGGGTTTTTCCGCAATTGCATTATTACTGTAATATATTGCCAAAATTCTCGCTGTTTCTATAAGCTGAAAACGAGTAAGATTTATTATGGCAATAGGCAATACATTTTCCGCTTTGTCACTGCTATCCAATGCGTAAAGGACAACTCCCTTTATTATTTCTTCGAAATAACGCCCCGCGTTCAACATATCTACGCAAAGTAATTTTATCTGTTTTGCATACACTTCTGCCGTTTGCATTTTGGCAGGTTGAGGTGGAGGATTAGAAATCAAGTCAAACCGCAACTGTTCCGGCTCGAGCTTAGCTTTGCCTATCGGCGCGCATTCTTTCAGCTTTTCAGCTATATCAATAATGTGCCGGTTTTTCTTGCCGATGTCGGATATAGAATTATTTGAATTGTTTTTCGCACCGCTTTTGGGGTCCTTTTTCCTTATTGCTCTTATGATTTCTTCGTACGTTATCTTACGCACTTCGCACTTATCTACCAATTGGAAATCCGTCCGCACCATTACCTCGTTGCTAAGCACATTTTCTCCTTGACTTACATGATTGAGCGGCAACAAAATGTTATACGAAGTCCCTCCGATATCCTTATTTTCGGTAATCCTTTGACTAGTTTCTATAATACGCTCTTCTATGCTCTTCTTTATACCCTCAGCAGTACTCTCGATAACTTCCTTAGAAAAAACGTTGCCGAACTTGTTTAATTCAGTCAATTGCTTATCTCGTAGATCTTTATAAATACTATTAAGATTATTGTACTCTTCGCCATATCCGCAAACAGCAAATACGCCTTTGCGGGAGGTTAAAATCGTTCTGAATATTTCCAACCCGTAATGGAAAACTAGATTCTTATTGGATTTGAAAAACTTTTTCTTTAACTTCAAATGCGCGGACGAAGGCTCGAAAAAGTATTTAAGATTTATTTTGCTTTTATTTCTTTCTTCGACGTTTAATGAATTACTTTTAAATTTTTGCGGTATCGATTTATCTGAAAGATCTGAAATTTTCACTTCCAAAAAATAGTTGGTACCGGCTATCTCATCCATTTGAAAATAAGCACTATCGTATTTTCGGTCTAAGTATTCAACGTGGTCGGATTTTTTATCAATACCCGTTTTTAATCCTTTTGCCCTACTGAAAACGCGCAAACTAATCAAACCGCCATCGGCGTGATACACGGCGTTCTCGATTATCTGTAGCAATCCTTCCGCAATTGAAATACTTTCAAAAATTTCGGCAACAACGGTCTGCGAAAGCGTTGTCGGCATCACTTCACAACTGTCTGAGGAACTATCGTCTTCGCAATAATAATCAAGCAGATTTTTTATATCGGCTCTTTCCTTGTTTTTGTAATATTCCTCATATTTTTCATAACGCTGCCTACCCTGATATTGCAAAAGCAAGTCCTCAATCGGCAAAATGCTATTTCTCGATTTATCCACATCATAGTATTTTTTTGCTTCCAAAAGCAGACCCTGCCTGTAATTGCCGTCATAAAGAGCAAAAATGAGCAAAGCTAAAAACGGAATGCTTTTTACATATTGAAGAAAGCTCTCACTCGTATATGCCGCTACGCGCAAAGAAGTATAATGCACGCTTGCTATTTTGCTGAACTCATCAAATAAATATCTTTTACAAACCTTTAAGTACGGTAGCAATAATTCAAAATCTTTGACAGGACCTTCTACGTTTTTTACATGCGTATAAATGTCCGGCCAAAACATTTTTTTTGTTTCGCCCACATCCCGAGCATATTCGACATTGTTTCGTACAGATTCTGTGATAGCATTCCAAATACTGCCGTTCAACGGCAACTGCAAAAGCGGTAATATATCCTTAGTTACAAATAATGCGGGAGGCAAATCGCCGAAATTATCTCGCCTTTTATAAACCTGATTGCCGTTGATTTTAATTACCAAGTCTTTTTCTATAACCATGGCAACATAAGACATCAGACGTTGCACATCTTTGTTATCTTTCACTTGAATATTAACGACAAAGTTTTTGCATCTGCCAATATTTTTACAGCAAAAAACTAAAACGACCGGCAACAGCCCAAAATCCGTTCCGCTTACATCATTAAGGTATATATCAAAACTAACTTTGCGTAAAAAACGCGTATGCGCCTTGTTCTTTGAAATAAGGTCGTCACCCTTATCTTCTTGCACGAATTTGCACAAATAAATATCGAGTTGACTGAAACATGTAAAACCATCAACTATTTCACAGACGAACGTTTCCTCGGTATAATTACCGTCCGCATTGTAATTTTTCTTGCAGAATTCAACGAAATCGATGTCATTCAAAATACGAATTCTTGTAGGTTCTTTAACGTACATACACAAATTTTACCGTAAGTAGAAATAATATAACTATATTATATCATAAAATGCTTTAAAATCAATAATTGGGCAATAAAATTATTCGATAATAAACTCATATCGTTATAGCCATTTATACAATTAATTTTTTGCTTAATTGTATAAAAAACGGATCAAAACATTATGTTTTGATCCGTTTTGATTGGTTTATTCAATTACCCATAAAAACCGTTCTGTTATGTTACTAACGTATGTAATGTGAATATCTATTTTTTGTATATACGTTAATTTTCTGTGATAACGAACATTGAATGTTACAATAGAGTGCTGTTTGAATAAGATAGTTTCAATCCAGTACTAACAGCGCAAATTATTTACTTGTTACCTTTTGAGCGATTATGAATCTTGCAAAGCATTTGGCAGTTTGCAATATCGGTTGCGCCGCCGGCACTCCAGGCAGTAACATGGTCTGCGTCCATTTCAGTCAATTTCCAAATTCGTTTTTTATTATTATCAGTTCCCAAGGCGCAAAGCGGGCAGTTCGACACGCCATTAGCATTTGCTTCTTTAGTTTGTATTTTATATTTTGCCTGTTTTGTAGGCTCATCAAAAATCCTTATTTCAAGCAGTTTTTTATCTAAGCAACCGCCCAAAATATATTCAAATACCCCTTTTTTATTTTTAACATAATAATCGCTATATAATTTTTCTACTAATTCTTTAACTTCCTGCGGATTATATGCCGTATTATGGTAGGTTTCGTATAACCTGCCCCATTCAAGACCTTTCATTTCGCTTTCAACGTTTATAAAAACACTTGAAATCCAATCTAATACGCTATTAAAATATGATTTAAGCTCATTGATATTATTATCGTGACGGTGTAAACTCATATACTCATCAATATGCCCATTACTCACCCAATCAAGAGCTGTGCGTAAATAATCTTGTCTGTCTACACTCCCTTTTATGTATGCACTCCATTTTTGTATGTTTGCATTATGACTATTACTAAACTCCTCTTTTGCTTTTGTTACGAATGTACCTGAATGAATTGCGTTTGATAACTCCTGTTCATTTAAAGGTACACCCGCAATATTTATGGTTTTAAACCACTCTTTTATTTCACTTTCGGTTCCTTCACACTCGTAAATAGTGAGCGTTGTATTTTTAATTTTATTTTTATCATCTTCGGCGAGACCGTCAAAATAGCGAGGCACGCCATTTATATCAATTATAGGAAACTTATTGGTTAAAAATCTGCCTAAACTTGTGATACGCTGCTGTCCATCCAAAACTTCATATTTATCTTCCGCAACCTTTGTAAAGTAAATCAACCCGATAGGATAACCTTTCAAAACAGAATGAATTACGGCAACGTCTTTTTTACCGTCGGCATAAATATAGTTACGTTGATATTCGGGCTGTATTGTAAGTTTACCCGAAAGTCCAAATAACCCTTTACCTTCATATTCGTTATATACAAAACCTTTACAAATTTCGTCAACTGTTATTTCTGTGCGCAACGTCGTTTGCATTTCATTTTCTCCTATGTTTGATTATAATACGGCGATAAACACATTTTCCATTGATTTCAGGGCCTCTGCCGCGCCACTCCACTCTATGGTCATCTAACCCTAAAATTTCAAATTGTTCAGGATTGTATTTATCAAGAAAACTTATCGGCACACCCATTATACCACTACAACTTATGCCTGATGAGTATTCTCGCATAGGACTCACGTCCGTTGATTGTAAATCTATGTCCAAATCTTGGGTTGTCTGCAACATATCTGTCGAGTCCAATGATTTCAAATTGCTCGGGATTATATTTATCGAGGAAGCTGATTGGCACTCCCATGACTCCGCTACATCTTGCGCCTGATGACAATTCGGAAGTAAGGCGCAATTCGGCGTTCCGTTCCGTTCCGTTAAAATTGTCGCCCGACTTGATTGTATATGTCAAGTCTTTTTCATCATTTCCTTTGCGAAATTTTACTATTTCAAATTGGTCTGGATTGTATTTGTCAAGAAAACTTATCGGTACCCCCATACATTCGAAATAATCACTTGGAATAGCGTCTACAAACGGCACCTCTATAGCATCATAATTATCATACTTAATGTATCCACGCTCAGTGATAATTTTATGTTTACTAAACTTTAAATTATCTGCCATTGTCATAAGCGGTAATGGCTGATGCCTACGTCCATGTTCGATAGAAGTATACCAACAAGAATTCCCTAATCGAGTAAAATCACCTTTATAACCTAACCGCGCTGCCTTCTCTTTATCTTTTTCAGCCACTTCATATCCCTTAGGTACACCAAATACCATATCGCTTCCGTTGGCGGTTGCCCCCAACCAAATTTTATTTTCTTTTATCAACGGAAAAACTTCTTTATATGTTATAGCGTTCATATTGCCGATTATGGTAAACTTTTTACCCCCTTCCATAATCCACGCCAAAAATTCTCTAAAAAGTGAAAACGGTGGATTAGTTACTATAATATCCGCCTCATCTCGAAACTTTTTTACTTCTTCGCTTCTGAAATCGCCATCGCCTTTTAAATAATCCCATTCTAAATCTTCAAGGTCAATTTTCCCTGAATTGTTTTTATCACGTGTTAAAGTAAAAATTTTACCATGCGTGCGCGTTTTTTTCTTGTCAAACTTTGGGCTTCCGCTCTCAAAAAAAGTAAGCTGATAAGGAATGCTTTTATTCTTTTTTTCTGCTGCGTAGCTCGTGCTTATCAACTTCTTCAAGCCTAATAGTTCAAAGTTTTGCGCAAAAAACCTTGTGAAATTACTCCATTCAGGATCATCACAAGGTAGTAACACTGTTTTATCCTTAAAAACGTCGGGATTATATTCTAAATACGCATTTATTTCTTTTTGAATATCCGCATATTGGGTATAAAACTCATCATTTTTTGCACTTTTAGCTTCTGAAAGATTTGTGTTTGCCATTGTGATTAGCGCCTCGTATACTTTATCGCTTTTGCGTAATAATTATATCGTAAATGCGTTTATTAGTCAACGTAAATTCGGTAAACGCTTAACGCAAATTAGCTATATAATAATTTGCAGAGGAAGTATGAACGTAATTGAACGAATTGAAGAATTAAGAAATGCAAGGGGATGGTCGGTTAATAAATTAGCCGACAAAGCAGGCATCTCTCAATCCACTCTATCTTCTGCTCTAAGTCGAAACAGTTTAACTGTTGAAACATTAGAGCGTATCTGTGAAGGGTTGGGAGTCACTACATCTGCTTTTTTTATGACAGATGAACAAAAAGAAGCCGTCTCTGCGCAAGAAAAAATTCTTTTAGATGAATTCCGCAAATTGCCAATGGAAAAGAAAAAAGCCTTAATCGCTTTATTAGCCGATTAAGGCTTTACTATTATCAAGACTAGCGCACGACGTATAACTATTCACCGCCTGAATACTGCTTTGAACGGAAAATTCAAAATAAAAAATTTAAAAAGCAAGCCCCTTAATAAGACACACCCCCACTACGACGATAACGAATAATACGACGTGAATTATCAATGCAGGTATCCACGAACACGACATCGCACCTATTTTTGCAGAAATCAAATATGCCCCCGCACATAGAAGTGCATATACAGTAAATGTTAGAGCTATAACCCACCAATAAAACCAATTGAAAAGTACTATGGGTATTGCCATATAAGCAATATAAAAAATTGTATATGTAAAGCTTCCCCACGCAGGAATTGAGCACGGCTCATAGAAAAAACCTACCGTAAAATACGATACCCAATAAAAAATCAAATTCAAACTAAAATGGTCAATCAAAGCAATAGCTATTCGAATTAAAATTTCATATGCCCATTGCGGCAGATTTAATTTCAGTATAAATAATTCTGCTAATACTTCAAAAATATTCGGCAATACGATGGGTAATAAAATTACCCTAAGTAAGTATCCGATAAGTGCAACAAATTTGTAGAAACTGAAATTATTAAAGTAAAATAAAATTCTTTTCAATATCTTCATTTGCAATTACTCCACCCAAAAAAACTGCGAGTGATTGATTTGTCTCGCTTCGCTATTTGGTTGTATATATAAATTACAGTAACCAATATAGCCCCATAATATCAACTATAGCTTCAATACTACATAACTCATCATTAAAAACATTGACTAACATCTGCAAACACTTTAAAAAATTACCGCGTTCATATAGTGTAAAATAAAATATTTCTGACGACCAAACAACTGATACCCAATCTCTAAAATCGGATACAGTAATTTTACCCGAACTTAACAATAAGAACTGATATTGTAGGTTTGTAACTCCCACTACAATAGAATATGGATACTTTTCTTTTTTTAAAGAGCATTCACTTTGACCAAGTAATCTTTTTAAATAGTTCCATGTCAGTTCGCCACGAATAAATTTTTTAATGCACGTCTCGATTGAAAAACTTGTTTCCACGCCATAATACGGAAATCCCATCATTTTTCCACCGGCGGTAGTTCCATACAATCTACTGTTGCCTGTACCCATTTAGCTTAACCTCCTTAAAATATTTTTTTGTTTCGGATTCGAAGGGAATAATATTAATTCCTTGCATTTTTGCCACACTGAAAACCTTATCCGGCGCACTGCCATAAACTATAATATTATCAGGCCTCAGATATTCAATTACGTAATCTAACCCACTGGTAAACCATTGACATTCTTCCGTATCTTTCAGGCAACCAAGAGTACCTACCGCAATTGTCTTATTCTTCTCAACGCCCATACAAGCAAGCTCATAAGTTCGGGGCTGCCCCCATCTTACATTAGGAATTACTTTTAACCCGTTTGATTGAAGCCAATGCCCCAATGCTTTCCCACGATACGTGTTTGTGATTTGTACAGCATACGGCATGTCCCTATATAGACTGAAATCAGGAGTTATTATCCCTTTGAATTTTTTCAGCCTCGGAAGATATTTTTTTGTATTTCTCCAAAACTGTATAAATTTATCATCCGATTCGTAAAAACATACCCACTGATTATAATCCGAACAATGCATAGCTTTCGAAAACGGAATAAGCTTATTCGGTAACTTATCAGATGTATTAATACATGGGATTTCAAATTCCCCGTCATATCTTGCGTTTTCTACTAAGAACGCTTTAAATACATCTTCTACTGGATTTTTTCGCATAAGAAAAAGCACCTCCCATATTTTACCTGAATGGCGTAGTCAAAAAAATCATTGACATAAAAATCGGGAAATGCTATTATATTTTTGTGATTTGTAGTAATACATCTCCCGAAAAGCGCGATATTGTTGTTGCAGCAACATTAATCGTGCTTTTCTTATATCAATTGAAAAGTTCTATTAAAGTTTTTTCGTAAGGCAAAAGATTATCTTTCGTTTTGTCTCGCCATTTTTTATAGTTATCTATACTCTGTTTTGCACAACTTCTAGAGACTAAAAACGTATCTTCTATATCAAGAAAATTATCAACACCGTATTTAAGGATAAGTGGATACGGTACTAGTGAATATGACGCAAAATAATTCGCCATCTTATCTGCCAAATCACTTTCTGATCTATGACCTAAAAGTATATGTCCGATTTCGTGCATTATAGTAAATCTTTGACGCCTAAATCCTTGTGTGTTATCATAACCAATAAAATATTTACGATTATTAGGATTGATATAGCTATGTCCATCTCTACCACTTCGCATCATTTGAGCCATCGCCGCTTCATTCAATTCATTCAGCGGGTTTAATATGTAACCTTTGAGGTCTACTATTCCCAACACATCAATAGGAGCATCAGTAATTTTTAATTCCTCATAGAGATCGACAACCAATTTCTCTATTTTTCTACATGCTATTTCAGGCAAATCATAACGAGGATTATACTCTTGATCAATTATCATTCAGTAATAACCTCATAATCTTCATCTTTTCTTCACTGCTCATATTCCTTGCGCCTCTTGCAACTAACCTGTAAATATCATCAAAACTGCCTTCCACTTGCGCTCCGGAAATCAAGTAGTCAACCGTAGTATTTAAAGCTGTAGCCAGATTTGCTATTACTTCCATTCTGGGTTGTCTTTCGTTCTTCAAATATCTTGACATTGCCGCCTCTGTAACACCAACCAATGAAGCTAATTCTTTCTGCGTGTACTCTTCTTTTTCAAGCAATTTCGCAATTCTATCGCCTATAAACTCTTCCATACTACCTAACCTCCAGCGACAAAAAGTAATATCACTTACCAAAATGATAATATGTAACCTATTATTTGTCAAGCACTTTTAAGCATTTCGCATTAAATTATTTGGGAGTTATTTGGGAGTTATTTGGGAGTTATTTGGGAGTTGGCGATTTTAGGCATAAAAACGTGCATTTTTTGCTGCTTTTTCGTGCCTTTTTTAACAGAATTCAAGAATTTGAGCAAAATTTTTAGCTATAATTAACAACGAAAATTTGCATTACTTCCAAAAAAAGTGCATTAGTCCGGGAAAAACGCCAAAAAAACACCCCCAAACCGCTAAAAAATTTGGGAGTGTCTTGGGAGTGAAGTTTTGAAAATCGTTGGGAGTGCTTTATCTTGTGGTTTTGGGACTACCAAAAACCACTATATATTGTGGTGGTTGTGTTGATTATCTCCTCTGACTCCGTAATTAAATCGGGCACCACCGAAACGACAAGCCCAAACGCAACGCCGGCGTTGACATTGACAGGGCAATCGTGCTATTATAAAAACATGAAAAAGGCATTGGTAAGTCTTTTTGCGGTAGTGCTGTGCGCGCTGTTTGCTTTTGCGCTCGGCGGCTGCATATTCAGAACCGAAAAAGACGTTATTCCAACTAAATTCGGCAAGCCCGAGGGGTTGTATTTATATTCGGGAAACAGGCGAATGAAGACCGACGGGTCCGGCGGGGAGGACGTGCTTACCACCGTGGAAATAGACGGGCAGACCTACCAAAGCGGCGAGTTCACCGTCAGCTACGTCTCCTCCTACATACCCGAAAAGCACCTTGCGTATTTCATAATCGACCTGAACGAAAGCAGATACGTATATCTTTACAACTATATGGAAAAGACGGGCAAGGTCGCGGACACCCTGCCCTACGGCGAAAGCATCGAATACAGCTCGTCAAAGACGCACTTTTTCGTCAGGACGGAGAGCGTAAATATTCTGTACGGTGCGGAAGGCGTTTTATACGAAGACTTTGACGGAACGCTTAAGGACGATTTGCTTTATTCCATAGACGACGGAACTAAATTCGAGTGGGTATATAACGGCAAATATCACTGTGTGAAAAGCGAACACGACAGATATTTCATAGAAAAGTATATGCACAAGACGGGGAAATACGTCTACTTTTACAGGAGCGACGCCCGCTATAAAGGTTTTACCTCCGTTGACCTGGAAACGGGCGAATATTACAGACCGCCGCTATTAAACGACGAACAAACCTTTCCTTACGACGAAAGCTTTTGGCTGAACGGCGAAGAAAAGGAATGCTGCCACCTTGCGGACGGCTCGCTGTACCTCTTACTGATATTCGTTGAGCAAACTTCGGACGGCGACAGCAAATGGCATACCTACCTGTACAAGATTACGGGCGGAGAGGTTACCGTGGAGTACTATTTTAAAAACCCGCGGTACGGCTCCTATATTCTGGGAACGAACGAAAATTATATTTACGTTGCGGCAAAATACAACGGCAGAGCTTTTAACACCTACTATTCGTACGAAAAACGCAGCGGCAAAACCAAAAAGGTTTCCCGCCCGTCGGGCAATGAATTTTCCGAACGGCGCGACAACTATATACGCGTGGGCAAATACGAGTTCTTTACCGAAACCGTGGAGTACCGCATACCCGATTCAAGTCAAATGTTCGGCTCGCGCGTCGGCCGCTGCCACTACCTTTACCGCAAGGCGAATTTAAAAAAGGAAATAATGCGGTACAGTCTGGACAGCAACGATTTTTACGACGACATATGCACCTTTTAAAACGGTTACCCCGCTTTATTGATTTTACTCTTCCCTTACTCCCCTGCGAGCAAAGCGCGGGGAGCTATTTTTTTGACCTTGAGCGATAACAGGCAGGCAATGCCGAACGACAGCAATATCAAACCTATGCCCGAAACCGTGACGAAAACGAATGGAATATTGAACGTACACTTAACGATGCCGAGGCTGCCCAAAAACAGCGCGGTAAGCGGGTTGATAATAAGACAGCTTATAATGTGCGGCTGCAATCATATCTTTGCAAATAAGCCGCTTCGCTTCAACCGCGTGGAGGGCTTATGTCACGCATGTGTTCCCTGCATGAGCTGGCGCTGAAGTACGCGAAAAAGCAGCCAGGCATGATCGACGACATTACAGAGGATGCGCCCATCCTGAACTTCTGCAAGTTCAAGGAAAGCACACACGATTTCTGGAATGTTGCG
>VIDL01025532.1_pt1 | contig 10998 bp, 12 predicted proteins | sample 5025111 | NCBI WGS metagenome assembly VIDL01 (sample SAMN11851957, study PRJNA449069) | gut metagenome | isolation source: stool from female vole | host: Microtus ochrogaster | place: USA:Florida | collected 2017
TGTCCTTGAAAACCTCCGGCAATAGCATTGTGTCCGAGTGCCTCTTCTTTGAAACCCATTTCTTTAAGTTTGGGATTACCTTTCATCAAGTCTCGGACAATAAGGGTCATTTTCACTATGAATTCCCAATCAGCATCCTTTTGCTCACGTGTTTTTTTCTTCTCCGGACGATTTTTGAAATCTTCTCCCTCACGTGGCTTACAGTACTTCTCAGTCCATGCCATTGCCTTAGCATATTCTTCCTTATCATAGATTCCCTCCGACATACGGCGGATAATCTCAGTGGAATCGACAGATTCAGTACGCATTCCAAGATATTCCTGGAAGAAATCAGGATTTACTATAGATCCTGCGATACCCATAGACACACTGCCAATAGAAAGATATGACTTTCCGCGCATTATAGCCACAGCCATCGCACAACGGGCAAAACGAAGGAGTTTTTCAGCAACATCTGCGGGAATGCTGTTATCATCGAGATCCTGAACATTGCGTCCATATATTCCGAAAGCCGGAAGTCCTTTCTGTGCATGTGCAGCGAGAACAGCTGCAAGATAAACTGCACCCGGACGCTCAGTTCCATTGAAGCCCCAGACAGCTTTTGGCCAATGTGGATTCATATCCATAGTTTCTGAGCCATAACACCAACATGAAGTCACAGTGATGGTTGCGCCCACGCCTTCACGTTCAAACTTTTCCGCGCATGCAGCAGTTTCGGGGAAACGCCCGATTGTGCCATCGGCAATCACGCATTCCACGGGTGAACCATCTGGATATCTAAGATTAGTAGAGATAAGGTCAGCCACAGCTTTGGCAAGAGCCATGGTCTTTTCTTCAAGGCTTTCTCTGACACCGCCTTGACGCCCATCAATAGTGGGACGAATGCCAATTTTAGGATAGTTAGTCATGTGTTAGGTAGTTGGTTATTTTAGAAATATACAAGAGGCTTGCAACAGTTAAGAGTTGCAAGCCTCTTGATAAGATGTTATCAATCGCGGTTTCCGCCAAATATACGCAGGATAAACAAGAAGAGGTTAATGAAGTCGAGATAAAGATTCATTGCGCCCATAGTTGCAAGCTTATCGGCAAGTGCCGGATCAAGATTTGCGGCGGCGAGCTGCTTTACCTGCTGAGTGTCCCAGGCTGTGAGTCCGGTGAAAATGAGCACACCTGCAATTGAAATGACGAAGCCCATTGTGCTGCTATGCAAGAAAATGTTGACAACGCTTGCAATAATTAGACCGAACAATGCCATAATCAGGAATGAACCCATCTTTGAAAGATCAGACTTGGTAAAATATCCATAAACAGACATTGCACCAAATGTTCCGGCTGTTATAAAGAACGTTGACACAATAGCCGTCAGCTTATACACGATGAAAATACTGCTGAGGAACGTACCCATTAGTGCAGCATAGACAAGGAAAAGTGCGAGAACAGTTCCACTCGACATCTTAGCCATTCGCACCGGAATAAGGATAGCCATGGCAAACATGGCAATTATTATTCCCCACATCACTATGCTATTACCGAAAATGATGTTAAGCATCGTAGGACTTGAAGCAACTCCAAGAGCACAGAATGCAGAAACAAGAAGTCCGATGAACATACGGACATAAACGCGCTTCATGACAGCGTTGGTCTGGCGCGTAACAGCCTCACCACCATAATATGGAGGAGGAGTCTGGGGGTTGTTGTAGTCGTTATACATCTTTTTTCAATTTAATTTCTAATATAGTTTATTCGTATCAATTACATCTATTATATAGACAACAAAAGCTATGCCAAGGTTTAATTTTTTGATCTTAATCACATACGCTCCGGCATTTCCATTCCGAGAAGAGAAACACCTGTCTTAAGGGTGCGGGCCACGACATAGCTCAATAACAGACGTAACTGGCGCACTGCGGGATTCTCTTCTTTCAGGATACTAAAGTCGTGGTAGAATCTATTGTATTCCTTAGCAAGTTCAAAACAATAGTTGGCAATAAGCGATGGACTGTAGGAACGACCGGCTTCACTGACAACCTCGGGGAAGTCTGCCACTTTCTGAATTAGAGCCGATTCCACTTCGTTTGGAATTGCAGTTGGCATGAATAGCGGGTCAAAGTCGTCACCGGCTCTGCGAAGCACCGACTGCACACGAGCATACGTGTACTGAAGGAATGGGCCGGTGTTTCCATTAAAATCTATCGATTCCTTGGGATTGAAAAGCATGTTCTTTCGTGGATCGACCTTAAGAAGGAAATATTTCAAGGCACCCATACCCACAATACGTGCCACCTCCGCCTTTTCATCTTCAGGCATATCGGCAAAGCGTTCAGCACCGGTCTCTGCAGCGTCTGCAATCATCTTATCGATAAGATCATCAGCATCCACCACGGTTCCTTCACGGCTCTTCATCTTGCCTTCAGGAAGTTCCACCATTCCATAAGAGAAATGGGTCAAATCCTTTCCCCACTTGAATCCGAGTTTATCGAGCAGCAACGAGAGCACCTGAAAATGATAGTTCTGTTCGTTACCAACCACATAAATCATCTTGTCGATGGGGTAATCTTGATAACGAAGTTTGGCAGTACCGATATCCTGCGTCATATACACTGATGTGCCATCGGCACGAAGGAGCAGTTTGTGATCAAGTCCATCCGCCGTGAGGTCCGCCCATACTGATCCATCCTCCTTACGATACATTATGCCATCTTCAAGTCCTTTGAGCACGAGGTCCTTGCCCTGAAGATAAGTATCGCTTTCGTAATATATCTTGTCGAAGCCAACACCAAGCCTCCGGTAAGTTTCATCGAAACCGGCATAAACCCATTCATTCATCATACGCCATAGGTCGCGCACTTCATTGTCGCCTGCTTCCCATTTCCTAAGCATCTCACGAGCCTCAAGCATAAGTGGAGATTTTGCCTTAGCCTCATCTTCCGTGAGGTTCTCCTTTTCCATTAGATCCTTCACTTCCTCCTTAAAATGGCGGTCGAAAAGAACGTAAAAGTCACCTATAAGATGGTCACCTTTCTTTCCTGTGGATTCAGGAGTGGCACCATTACCCCACTTCTTCCAAGCCAGCATGGACTTGCATATATGGATGCCGCGGTCGTTCACAATGTTTGTCTTCACCACTTTATGGCCATTAGCCTCAAGAATTAGGGAAAGGGAATAACCGAGCAGGTTATTGCGAACGTGTCCGAGATGTAGAGGTTTGTTAGTATTAGGACTGGAGTATTCCACCATCACAAGATCAGAATTCTCATCAGGAGACTGAATTCCGAACTCAGGGTCTTCTGCTATTCCATGTAGCGTTGAGAGCCAGAAAGTAGGATTCACCGAAATATTCAAAAAGCCCTTGACTACATTGAATTTCTCCACTGCAGGAACATTTTCCACAAGCCACTCCCCTATTTCCGTAGCAGTGGCTTCGGGCGATTTATGAGAGGCCTTAAGGAAGGGGAAGGCCATTATTGTCAGGTTTCCCTCGAATTCTTTTTTTGTCTGCTGCGGCTGAATCTTAGCGGCAGGAAAATCAAGGCCATATAGAGCTTTGACGGCATCACTGACCCTCTTAGTGATTATATTTTCGTTCTTCATTATTAATCTCTTGCTACTGAGTAGTTCACAAATATTAAACGTTATATGTAGACTAAGCAGCATGAAAGATATTGATATGATAACTTCGGCTAAATTTGGACATGCCGGCATTGTCATTCGGTCGCTTAGCTCCCTGAGATCCTTTGCTCCTCAGCCAACCTGCCTCAAGATTATCTCGCATTTATCATATCATTAATTTTTGCGAGCCACTTATAATAATGTGCAAATTTAACAATAAATAGTGAGAAAAGCAAAAAAAACAGCAGGCTCCTTGCAACATTGTGCAAAGAGCCTGTCTAAAAGTAGAAATGTGTTGCCTTTACATATCGGGCGTTTACTTTCCAAGACCGTCAGCCGGTTTGAATTTCACCACCTTGCGGGCAGGAATCTGGATTTTCTCTTTAGTGCGAGGGTTAATGCCTTCACGTGCAGGTTTTTCAGAGATAGCGAATGTGCCAAAGCCGATAAGTTGCACCTTGTCTTCGTTGGCAAGAGCCTGAGCGATTGATTCGAGCACAGCGTCGATAGCCTTCTTGGAGTCTACTTTGCTGAGACCAGCCTTTGCAGCGACTTCGTTAACGAGATCTGTCTTGTTCATAATTCAAATTTTTGGTTTAAAATAATATTCTCTATAAATGAAGATGTCTTCAAGGCGCAAATATAATGTTAATATTGCTAACATCAAACTTTTTAGAGAAAAAAAATAAAAAAAACACAAAAAAGCAGTGAATTTTTTCAATTTCAACCAAAATTGCAACTGAAATTTGTTAATTTTGCATTCTGAATACAAAAATAAAGAAAAATATGAATAACGGATATTCAAGCGGTGGCTGGTGGAGATCAATCCCACCGGTCACGAAAAATCTCATTATAATCAATCTGATTGTTTGGTTTGCAGAAATACTGGTGCCCGGTTTCTCCACTACTTTAGTAGATAAGCTTGGTCTCCACATGATCGGAAGTCATCACTTCAATCCTGCACAGATATTCACATATATGTTTATGCATAGCCCCAACAGCCCTGCTCATATACTCTTCAATATGTTTTCGCTATGGATGTTTGGACGTATTCTTGAGCAAGTATGGGGCTCACGTCGTTTCCTTTTGTTTTATCTTGTTTGCGGAATCGGTGCCGGTCTTGTGCAGGAAGCTGTTTGGGAACTTACGTGGAAAAACGAATACATTGACGGTATTGCGAAACTAAACGGTCTCACTACCGAACACATGAGAGCTATTGTCGATGCTGCAATAGCGAGTGGAGACTCTAAGTGGATTGAAGCAACTGTTGATTTCAAGTCTATGATGTGTACCATCGGAGCATCCGGCGCAATATACGGTATCCTTCTTGGTTTTGGCTTTACATTCCCCAATATGCCGCTTTATCTCTTTTTTATCCCTGTTCCCATAAAAGCAAAGTATATGGTGATAGGCTATGGGGTGATTGAGTTTTTCCTTGGAGTAAGCGGCACTGTGAGCACTGTGGCGCACTTTGCACATCTTGGAGGCATGCTTTTCGGTATCTTTATGCTTCTCTATTGGAAAAAGAAAGGAACGCTTCACCGTTATCAATAAGGAAATGCTTGAAAAATGGAAAAGATATTGTGGAGGCAGTTCCCTACTGGCGTGGCTCATTCTGATTGAAGCCGGCGTGTGGGTTGCAGTCACAATACTGGCACTTGCAGGAAAATTGCTTAAGTTCAATACTGGTATTGCTGAATGGATGACCTTGCCATCCCAATTTTCTCTATTCATTACACGACCATGGACACTTGTGAGCTATATTGCGATTCATTTCGATGTTCTTCACATGCTCTTCAACGTATTATGGCTCTATTGGTTTGGCATAATTATGATAACGACACTTCGCGACCGACATCTGGCTCTTTCATTTTTCGGTGGAGGTATTTGCGGAGGTATATTATTCCTAATTTCGGCAGCTCTCGGCTACGGGACCGGTTGGCTATGCGGATGCAGCGCAGCCGTAATCGCGGTAATGACGGTGACTGCAATAAAGCTGCCTGATCATAAGATAAATTTATTTCTCATTGGAGAAGTGAAATTGAAATGGGTTGCCATAGCCTGCTGCATTCTCACATTTCTTGGTGGAGGCGGAAATCAGGCGGCCCATATCGGTGGGCTAATATGGGGAATTACGATTGGTGTTATGATCCGCAAGGGAATAGATCCAACTGTCTTTAGATATCGCCAACCTGCAATATCGCATTATGTAGATAAACGCCGCAGCTCAGACAGAATGGTGAAAGTGCTTCAAGACAGAAGAAACGATATGGAACGACTTGATGAGCTTCTCGACAAAATCAAGCTTTCCGGCTATGAGAGTCTGTCGCATAAGGAACGTAAGGAACTTAACGAACTATCAAAACGCATAAAATAACTCAACATCTTAACACGAAAGTTGACAAATATATTAAATTAAAAGATTATCAAAATTTTTAAGGAAATGCTAATTATTTCGCCAATCATCCGCATCTGTCTCAAGATTATCTCTATAATATTGTTCGTAGTTACGATTGCTTCCGCCTACGGAGGGAAAATAGATCCGGAATATATGACGGCTCCATCTGTACTTGTGCTTGCTCTTCCTTATTTGGCAATAGCAACGCTGATTGCAGGTATTGCATGGCTCATCGACGGCAGGCTCATAATGACTTCTCTGGCGGCTCTCACAATAATATCTTGCTGGGGCACTCTGAAGAATGTAACTCCTGTATCTTTTTCAAAAAATCCCTACAATAGCACGAGAACCTTTCGCATTATTAGTTTCAACTGCCTTCATCTTGCCGACACCACTAAAAGCAAAGCTCCGGGCAACCGAGCGATAAAGTTCCTTGCTGAGTGTGATGCTGACATAATCTGTCTTCAAGAGATTTTTAATCTGGAAGACGCTGCTGAAGTGCACCATTGGAGCAGAGGCCTGATTGATTCGCTATATGCGGCCTATCCATATAGGGCAGGGACAACCGATGTTGATCTTAAAGTTCTGTCGAAATATCCCGTGAGCCTGAAAAATATTAAGAGCAACGATCCTGAAGAAGAAGCAATGTGGAGCAAATGGCGCAGATGGCGTCTTTTCGAAGTGGATATCAACGGGTTCAAATTGCCCATAGTTAATTTCCACATGACCTCTTATAATCTCACTGACGCTGAACGAGAAGTTGTCACCGAAATAAGAGGAGTCAGCACCGCAAAAAAAAGTTACAACGAATTTCGTTATGAAATTTTCCCGAAACTTGGGGAAGCATTTCGGGCAAGAGCTCATAACGTTGCTGAAATGGCAAAGACAACTTCCGGTCTCCAACCATTGATTGCATGTGGAGATTTTAATGATGTTCCGGGAAGCTGGGCCTACAATATAATGCGCAAGGCTGGGTTCAACGATGCATATACAGAAACGAGCTTCGGACCCACCAATACTTTCAACCAATTTCTGTTTCTGTTTCATATAGACCAGATATTCTACCGTGGCTACCGTTTGAGAGCCTTAAAGACAAAAAGACATGGGCTCAACACTTCAGACCATTATCCCATCGAAGCCACTTTCGAGATATTACAGTAGGTCACAAATGTGCATTTTAACTTAACAAATGTTAAAATGCACATTTTTTCTAACTCCTTGATGCCGTTTTCATGAGTTGCGCGTTATATTGATACAAATTCATGGAAGAGACCAACCTCTTCAATGAAGCGGAGATTCCGCATTTTATAAATCACATCTATCTTAATTTTTAACTTGAAAAAACGCACAATTATGAAAAAGATGCTACTCGCCGCAACAATCCTCTTTTCAGGAGCGGCAGCAATGACAGCTCAGGAAACTATGGAGAAACCAAGCTTCTTCAGCAATGTTTCAATTGGAATCCAAGGTGGCGCCACAACTCCCCTCTATCATGGATCAAAATTCTTCAAGGATATGCGTGGAGTTGCCGGAATTGATATCAGAAAACAGATCACTCCGGCGTTTGCGCTCGGTGTTGAAGGCAATGCTGCAGTAAATACATCGAGTTGGAAAGGAATGACCCACTCTTCCACAGCATTCGATGCAAGTTATGTAGGACCGTATGCAGCTCTAAATCTTTTCAAGCTTTTCCAACCCTATGGCACAAGAAATGTATTCGATATTGAAGCTGTGGCAGGTGCAGGTTGGGGACATCAGTTCCAATCCGGAAATACATTGGATCACAATTTCTTCGCAACAAAGACGGGACTTAACTTTAATTTCAATGTAAACGACCGCGTGACACTTTCTCTTCGTCCGAGCGTGATATTCGACATGAGCGATGCAGGTGTGAAGCAATCTTCAGCGGCCTATAATGCTCAAAAAGCGGCTTTCAATGTTATGGCTGGTGTTTCAGTGAAACTTGGAGAAGGATTCAAATACAGTGTACCAAACTATAATCTTGACGAAATTGCTGCTTTGAATGAAAAGGTGAATAACCTTCGCGCTGACCTTGCAGCTGCCGGTGATGCATTGAATCAGAGCCAGAATGAGAACATGATGCTCGCTTCACAACTGAAGAAACTTCAAAATAAGAAACCGGTGGTTGTTAAAGAGACCCAGGATTTCCTTAGCACAGTAAGATATGTAAACTTTGGTCTTGGACGCTATAATATTCCTGCCGACCAGCTGCCGAATGTAGCTGCCGTTGCATCCTACCTCAAGAATCATCCTAAGGCTACTGTCAGCATTAAGGGTTATGCATCGCAGGATGGTCCGGTTGAAGTTAACGAAAGACTCGCAAACCAGCGTGCAGAATCTGTTAAGAATATGTTGGTAAACAAATATGGCATTTCTGCCGACAGAATCTCAGCTGAAGGCATGGGCATAGGCCACATGTTTGAGGAAGAAAGCTGGAACCGGGTTGCAATATGTACTCTTGATAATGGAGTGCCGGTATCAACAGAAACTAGCGTAAAAAATTATAAATAACTTTAGGCAAGTGAATGCCGCAATGCGGCAAGAGTGGAAGTCCCGCGAACAATCGCGGGACTTCTTTTTGCATCTTTTTGCTGAAAAATTTGCTTGACTGCAAAAAAGATATTAATTTTGCATTCGGAACGCCTACCGGCGCCTGATGCAGGAATGATGGAATGGTAGACACGGGGGACTTCAAATCCCCTGGCCTTTGCGGGCTGTGTTGGTTCGAGTCCCATTTCCTGTACGATAGAGAATTGCTAATCTTTTGATTATCAGTTCTCTTTTCTTTATTTTTACACCTCTGGGTGTAACACAGGTGTAACATTCCAACCAATACCCTACTTTTGTACCTCCACCATCACAAAAAAGAACCGCCCAATCATCACGATTAAGCGGTTCTGAAACTAAAGGATTCCCCATTAGAGGGGAATGAATATATTCAATCTCCTTTTGATATTCTACGATATTCTAAGGTTCGGTCTTCATCATACCTAAAAAGAGCACCCCTTCCCTTATCGTCTTGATACATCACATCAAAATCTTCTGTAATTGCCAAGGAACTCCCATCCTCTAATGATAGAACCATCAGCAACCGACCACCACGAGTCATTTCTTGAATGGAAAATACAATATCTTCTTTTGATTGAGTAGTTTTCACATATAAATAAGTAGCTGACTTATTAAGTGCAATTCGCTCAATATTGAATCCTTCAATTTCTGTTTCATCTGGAGTGGGATTAACAAATATACAGAATCTATCTCCATGTTTTTTTAAGCATTCTTGTGGCGATTCAGCCCAAGCACATAGAGTCAATACAAGCCCTATGACTACGAGTATATATCTATTGTTCATACATCAATCTCATTTATTTAGTTTATTTTTCAATAGTAGACTCTATTATAGTTTCCAAATTGCCATCCAACAACAACGTATCAAAGACTAATCTATGAGCCGCCATTTTTACATTATGGTATACACCATCACGCCCATTATTTGCTTCATAGAATTTCTTGTACTGCTTTCTTTCTTTTTTAGAAATAGACTTATCCTCCATTTTCTTATTTGCTTCATTTATTTGAGATTTTAAATTATCTCCTTTTAGGAAAAAGTCATTATCCAAAGTCCAGACTTCTCCTTGCCTAAGCATCAAAGTTTTGATTTCATCCATTTCATTTAATAAGCGATTCAATAGTATATTTGACCCATAAGGAGTATCTCCATATCCAACAATAGGTTCATAACTGATATTATTATACTTTGCACAATATGAATCATCGGAGATGTTTATTTCCAATTCAAATTTCACATAGGGAATTATGAAACCATACTTAACACAAAACAACCCATTATCTGCATCCCTATACTTCCCTTTGATTATCAATGTCCCTTCATCAATGTTTTCATAGGCTATATTAGCGTTTTTTGAGTCCATACGCGTTGCAATCCATCTCTTGGTTGCATCCCACGCTCTTGATTTAGTCAACAAAGAATCTGAAATACAGAATCCTGATAATATTCCATTAGAGTACTGCTGAGTGGTTGCCCCTTTTGATAATAGGGCATACCCAAACACAATTAGTAGGAAGACAAATTTTCTCATCTGTGGTGTATTATTGGTTATGTGCAATATTGCCATTCACATTTTTTACCACCACAAAAAGTGGTGGGCTTTTGCATCTTGTACGATTCAGAGGTACTGCCATACCCACACAACTTACAAAGACACTAAGCCCACCAGCGAGCCATACCCCAAAATGGGGCATAGCCATACTGAGGGCGTTCAGTGCATTGTCCTCGTTGTGTTGAAAATTGGCAGTTTTCTGAATCGAGTACAATAGCATTAAACGCTATACGTTCAAAAAATATGTAGCGACAAGGCGTTACCACCTCATTGCTTGCAAAATTAATAAAAATATTTTAGATAGCCATCAACTTAAATGGAATATCTTTTTACCATCCATAATCTAATATTACTTTGATTAGATTGATTCTACCCCAACAAAGTGGTTAGACATACAAACACCGATTCATTATGCCGTTTTTCATTTCCCATATCAATATATCTTCACTCTCGGAGGTCTTGCTTGCTATCATTGTGAGTTTCTTTCTTAGCTTTGAATAATTGGCTCTTTCAGAATTGACGTGTTGGCTTTTCAGCTCATCAATGAAAGAATCTCCATATTGCTTTATCAGACGGCTTAAAAGCACCTCCACGCCATCACAAACGCTTTTGATTGATTCCGATATTCTGGAGTTTGGTTGAGGTAGTTTTTTAATCTTATCAAACTCCTGTCGGTAGATTTCTGTTAGACGTTTGTAAAACGCCCTATCATATAGAGTTTCTCCTGCTACCTCTTCCTATTTCAACTATGACTTGAACTGAAAAAAGTTGACACTTATGAAGGGCATAAAAACAAGTCATATGATCGAATACACAAGTATTGGCCATGTAACGGCAGAAGACCCGAAA
>VIDL01108149.1_pt1 | contig 10851 bp, 6 predicted proteins | sample 5025111 | NCBI WGS metagenome assembly VIDL01 (sample SAMN11851957, study PRJNA449069) | gut metagenome | isolation source: stool from female vole | host: Microtus ochrogaster | place: USA:Florida | collected 2017
TACAATTCTTTCAAAAAAGGTATCTCCTGCCCGCCCTTCAACAGACATAATTGCATTCATAATCTCATGCGACAATTGACTATGCATCTCTTTAACAATAACGTCTAAGCGTTCCATTGGGCTAGTATCGCTTGCAAAATCTTCTTGTTCAATGACATGTTCTCCCTCTCTTTGCGTTTGTCCACTTATCTCTTCACGTAGTCTTCTTGCAAATTCATCAGCGGTTAAATTTTCCCTCAGGATGCATTTACCTTTTTCGGTAGTTGCATATGTTCCCCGTCCCACTCTGGCAATATATCCAGCATCATAAAGCCATGTAACCGCCCATCCTGCACGGCTCTCATATATCGGCACTCCGCTACTTGTTTTCTGTCCCTGCTCCTCATCTGATAGATTCAATTTTTCACATACCGCATTCTTCGCTTCTCTTCTGGAAAATTGCGGATTTTCAGACATTGTTTCAAGCACAAATTTAAACATTTCAGTTTGTGATGGTATTCCCATTCCGTTTTCTCCTATTTTTTGTCAATTTCCTCCCAAGCTTCATCAATCGTATAAATATCGCCTTTTTTCATACTTTCTATTCCCTTGGAGAGTTCGTCATATAATGCGCCTATGGCTGATTTTCAGAATACTCTGTTTTTATAACTTCATTGTTCTTAATAACTTGTGTTGCTGGTGCCATAGTATCATTTCCTTTCATTTTCTAATGATACATAGCTTATATTTTCATTATACGGTATTTTGCATTGTATTATCAACCGATTTTTATTCTTTTGATTGCTTTTTCCGTGTATCTAGAATCCTTTTCGCCGGATGGGCGCAAATTAATGCAATAAATATAAGTATAGCCGTTGTCGACAAACTGATGGGATATACCGTCATAATATTCTGAAAAGTTTTATATTTTGGAAACACCTGATAAATCCATACAATTCTCACACCGCAGATTCCAATGATCGTAAGCACAGCCGGCAGTAAAGACATTCCAAAGCCCCGCATATATCCGGACATTACCTCATATGACAAGGAAAAGAAATAGGCGGTAAATATCATGATAAGCCTGTAATATCCGAATTCTATGACTTTCGGGTTATGATTGAAAATAGCTAAAATATCATGACCAAACAAAAGGATGATTCCAATCGCCAACGCTGTAAAAATACAACCCTCCAGATAACACAGTCCAAAGGCTTTTTTGCAGCGGTCTATTTTTCCTGCACCATAATTTTGTCCCACAAAAGTAGTACATGCCTGACTGAAACTGTTAAGCACATCATATGCAAAAACTTCAATATTAAACGCTACGCTTGACGCTGCCATAACAATTTTCCCAAGGCTGTTGATTGCGCTCTGGACTATGATATTTGCAAAAGAGAACACCGCAGACTGGATGCCTGCCGGAATACCGATTCTTAAAATGTTTTTCAGAACCGGTCCGTCAATTTTCAGATCCGAAATTTTTAATTTCACCATATCATCGCTTTTTATAAGAGCAGTCATCAATATGAAAGAGCTTATAAGATTAGATATCACCGTTGCAAGCGCCACGCCGTTGACGGTCATATGCAGAATACAGACAAAAAACAAATTTAGCAGTACATTAAGAACCCCCGATATTGACAGTGCAATCAGGGGCATTTTTGTATTACCTATGGCGCGGAAAATCGAAGATTCAAAATTATACAAAAGGATCACCGGAACTCCTGTCATATATACTCTGAAGTATAGAATCGCCATATCGATTACGTCGTCTGGGACATTCTGGAAAAAAAAGATCCTCTCTGCAAAGATCTGTCCCAGAACAGATATGAAAACTCCTATGATAAGGGCAAGCAGGACGGAAGTATGTACTGCTTTTTTTACGGTTTTGGTATTTCCGCAGCCTACAGCATTGGCAATTACGACATTCGACCCAAGAGAGATGCCGATAAAGGCATTTACGATCAGTCCGATAATAGGGCTGTTTGCACCCACTGCCGCCACGGCAGCTTCTCCCTGATCCCCGGTAAAACGTCCTACTACCGCTATGTCGGCTGCGTTAAAAAGCTGCTGCAAAATACCGGTTGCCGCCAACGGCAGTGCAAACAACAGAATTTTATTCCATAAAGAACCATTCATCATATTGGTATTATGAATAGCGGATTTCAAAGCCAAAACCTCTTTTCTCCATCATGTATGTTCCTCGCTATATCAAAACTTTTGATAAAAATTCCTTCGTTCGATCCTGCCCGGGATTTCCGAAAATTTCTTCCGGCGTTCCCTCCTCTAAAATAACACCCTCATCCATAAACAGAACCTTCGTTCCAACCTCTTTGGCAAATCCCATTTCATGGGTTACAACCGCCATGGTCATTCCATCCTCTGCCAGATTTTTCATAACCTCCAGCACCTCACCGACCATTTCCGGGTCAAGTGCGCTGGTGGGCTCATCAAAAAGCATCATCTTAGGCTTTAACGCCAATGACCGCACAATGGCAATTCTCTGCTTCTGTCCGCCGGACAGCTGCCCGGGATAGGAATCAGCTTTCTCCCTAAGATTAACAATGTCCAACAGCTTCAGCGCTTCCTCTTTCGCCTCTTCCTTCGTCATCAGTTTTAATTCTACCGGAGCAAGGATCAGATTATCCATAATACTTAAGTGAGGAAACAGATTAAAATGCTGGAATACCATCCCCATCTGCTGCCTTATCTTATTAATATCAACACCTTTTTCCGTGATTTCTGTTCCTTCAAAGAAAATCTGACCGGACGTAGGAGTCTCCAACAGATTTAAGCATCTTAAAAAAGTAGACTTGCCGGAACCGGACGGACCGATGATAACAATCTTTTCCCCCTGCCCTATTTCATAATTAATTCCACGGAGCACCTTATGATCTCCGAAATCTTTGCATAAGTTTCTAACGGATATCACTTTCCCGCAGCCTCCTTTCCAACAATCCCATAATCCATGTAAAGAACATGACGATTGCAAGATAGATCAACGCCACCACAAGCAGAGGCAGCATCGCATCATAGGTAACGCCGCGGATGATGTCCCCGCCACGCGTCAGTTCATTTAACCCGATGGTGCCACAGATGGATGTCTCTTTCAGCAATGTGATCATCTCATTGACCAGTGCCGGAAGTACATTCTTGATCGCCTGCGGCATTATGATCTTCTGCATGGTCTTCGCATAACCAAGTCCCAGCGACCTTCCCGCCTCCATCTGTCCCTTATCTATGGACATGATGCCGGAACGCATGATCTCGGCAATATATGCGCCTGAATTGATACCAAACGACAAAAACGCCACTAAAAATTTATTCGTACTGCTGGCTAAAATAACAAAATACATGATCATCAACTGTACCATCATCGGCGTACCGCGGATCACTGTCAGATAGATGCCGCATATTTTGTTTAAAAAGCGAAGCAGAAATCCTGAAAAACCATGAAGGTTCTTCTTTCCGATCTGATCATGCGACGTCCTGACGATCGCCACCAGAATACCGATCACAAGTCCCATCAAAAGCGAAGCAGCAGTAACCTGTAAGGTAACCACTACACCGTTTGTAATATAACGCCATCTTTCCTTTTCCACAAAATCCAGCACAAATTTTGCAACCAGATCATTCCACCATTCCGTCACGTTCTTCTCCCCATTATCCTGATATTATTTGATATGTACTTTGTTGTTACTACACTTTGTCCTATGCAAAACACTATCGTGTTAGACATTTGCATTTTACACATTTTTTCGTCATACATTTTCTTATCATAACACAGATTTCAATATTTGTAACCCATAAATATTGCCATTCTAACCTGCAAACTCGAATCTTCCTAAATTGATCCGCCGATCCAAAGTTCTCCAAATCACCGTTTCCCTAATTCAAATGCGTGTCAATATATTGAATAAACGGTTTACTATTTACCGCATCCGAATGACCCAGATACCACTTAAAGGATTCTTCTAAACCATCTTCCAGCAAGGTTGTTTCCGGCATCAGATCCTCCTGTGCTTTCACATTAAGACAATATTCATAGTTATAAAAGCTAAAATAATTTCTTTGCTCTATACTACCGTTTACATTGATAAACTCTGCATCCTTTCCGGCAATTCCATAACATAAAGAAATCCAGTCGCGGATAGAAATGGTTTTTCTGTTTCCCACATTAAAAATATGCCGCTTAGGCTTTTGCTCCAAAAGAATATCCATAAACTGGCATAAATCATCAATATAAAAGAACTGTAGCTGCATCTGCCCTTCCTGCGGCAGATAAAACGGTCTGTTCTTTCGTGCGCACTCAAACACAAACGCCTCACGATATACATTATTCATCGGTCCATACAGATAAGGCGGGCGTAAAATATAAGCGTCCGGATTGCGTCTGATCAATGCCTGTTCTGCTTCGATCTTCCCTGTTCCATACTTACCCCAGAATTTATTTTCACCTAACTGCGTATTCTCACAAAAAGGCTGCGGCCCATATTCCGGATATACGGCGCTGGAACTGATCAAGATATAATCTTCGTAACTTCCCAAAGCATCCAGTAAGCAATCTACATCCTCCGCATGATAAGCCGTAATATCAAAAACCACATCAAAATGATCATCACGCAGTTGATTCCCCAGGTTATGCCTGTCTGCTTCGATCAGAGTAACTCCCTCCGGCTGCACCCTGCTGTTCCTATTCAGCACATAGACTTCATATCCTTTTTTGACATAGTACTCAGCTGCATAGCGGCTTACAAAAACCGTACCTCCTGTAATAAGCGCCTTTTTCATAGTCCCACTCCCCACTTTGAAGTTTCTCTCTTTTTCTACGCACATTATATTACTATTACAGATCATCGGTCAATATTGGACCGCACCGGAGGAGGAACCACCAATATACAAACGCTTATTTCAGCAAATAAGGAGATGCCGGCATTCCACCCTGCATCTCCTTTTTTTTAGTTGTTTTTCTGCAATTTCTGCTTACTCAGCCTTAATATACTTATCAAGAATTTCCTGAATGGTTCCGTCCGCAATCAGCTCTTCCAATGCGGTGTTTACAGCCTCCATTAATTCAGGATTGTTTTTGGAAATGCATGCCGCATAATTCTCAATCGCATATTCCGTATCAAGAATTACCAACCCTTCATTTGCCGCAACAAAACTAAGCGCCGGCTGGTTATCAATGATCACTGCATCTACTTTACCCTGCGTAAGCGCAAGAACCGCATCCGCACCCTTATTGTACTGCTCAACATAATCTGCGCCAAATTCTTCCGTAGCTAAATAATCACCTGTTGTAGAAAGCTGTACGCCAATCGTGTGTCCTGCAAGATCGGTGTGTAGCGCAGAAGTGATCTCTGATCCCTCCGGAACAATGACAGACTGAATACCGGTTGCATATGACATAGTAAAATCAACATTCTGAAGTCGTTCCTCATTTACCGTCATACCGGCAAGTCCCATATCCACCTTGCCCATCTGAACCGCTGTAATGATCGAGCCAAACTCCATATCCTGAATCTCAAGTTCTAATCCCAGTTTATCGGCAATCGCCTGTGCAACCTCTGCATCAATACCTACGATCGCATCCCCCTCATAATACTCATAGGGCGGAAAATATGCGTTCGTCGCCATAATCAGCTTGCCCTCTGTCACTGTTGTAAATGTTCCGGCATTCGAATTGCCATTACCGCATCCGCACAGCATCGCCATAACCATTGTTAAGGCAGCCGCTAACATAAAATAGTTTTTTAATATCTTTTTCATAATAACTTCTCCTCTCCTGTTATTGCTTTCACTAATGATATCAGCAATACAATCGCCAATAATTAGGAATTATAACTAATTTTATGGAAAAATGCAAGTCAAAGCATAAGTTTTCCTTCAGCCTCCCTGATTTTTCCATGCTCCATACCATAAGCAACGGCACTATTGACTGCCTTTTCGATAACCGTTCCCATTCTGGTATAGCCAAATTTCTTTCCTGTTTCCCTGATAAGATCCTCTCTGCTGACCGCTACCTGTTCCGCCAGGGCTTCCATTGCAGCACACAATATTTCCTGTACCGCTATTTCATCCATGCTCCTGTGATTGCCAAACTGATCCTCCGCCCGGTAATTGTCATATTCCTCCGGCTTCTCATCAACGCGCCAGTAAAATGTATTGTCAGCTTCTTCCGTTTCAGATCTTTGCACATTTTGCAATGCCATATCATACACATGCTCTACTCTGCTGCCGGTTCTGGCAATCTCCCATGCTCCAAGTACTTTCCGAAGCATATACTTTCTGCTGACCGGCGCTTCCGTGATCAGGATCTGAACGATCAGCTGACGGATCGTCTGCAACGTTTCCGGCTCATAAAAACTTTCGCTCGCACCTTTCTTTACAGGCGGAACTGACTGATACGGCAGCTTTTTCCCGGTAGGCATTTCCGCTTCCGAAACCTTTTCAAATACCGGTGACTGCTTCTCATCAGCATTTGCACCGACAGCTCCTCCGCTTCCGGACTCACCTGTCCTGCCCTGAATATCTGTATCTGCCGCCAGTTTTTCCTGTTCCAGTAATTCCCTGATCTTTTGATCGACTTCTCCTAAAATCTTCTTGGAATTATCCAGATAATCCAGCGCCCATATCCTCATGATCTTCCAGCCAAGTCCCGCTAAGACGCCGGGCTGCAGGATATAACGGTCTTTTGACAGGGTCGCTTCCCTGCTGTTCTCTCCATCCAATAAAATACCCAACAGATAAATATCCGGATGTTGTGGATGGATGACGCCGATATCCAGCTTGTATTTGGAATCACCGATATTCGTCCTTACAGCATAACCCATGGCTTCAATCGCCCCGGCGATTTCCTCTGCCAATCCATCCTTACGCAGATCCTGATGTCCGGCATGTACTGTCAGCGCTCCTCTTCCCCTTGCAGCATACTCCAAAAATCCTTTCAGTCCTGCAACCCCCTCAGATCGCGTTCTTGACAGATCGATCTGCTCCGGGCGGAGCACCGCATAGACGATCATACTCTTGCGCGCTCTGGAAATCGCAACATTTAACCGCCTCCATCCGCCCTCCTGATTGAGTGGTCCGAAGTTCATAGATACCTTACCGTTCTCATCCGGTCCATAGCCCACGGAGAACAGGATCACATCCCGCTCGTCTCCTTGGACATTTTCCAGATTCTTGATAAACACCGGCTCTTTTGACTGGGCATCCATATCTCCAAGTTCCGGATATTTGGTAAATTCCTCCATTAAAAGATCCTCAATCAGGTTCTGCTGAACGGAACTGAATGTTACGACGCCGATACTGTCCTTACGCAGTTCATCATCCTGAAGCCTTCGGATGATTTCCGCCACAACAGCTTCCGCTTCTGCCCTGTTCTGCTTTGTCTTTCCCTTATCATAGCTTCCCTCGACAGGAATCAGCTTCACTTCCGAAACAAGGTCGTTCGGGGAAGGAAACGTATAAAGTTTATTATCATAATATTTCATATTGCTGTATGCGATCAGGCTTTCATGTCTGGAACGGTAATGCCACTTGAGATACTCCTGCGGCATGGAGATTGCCAGACAATCATCCAACAGACTTTCCAGATCCTCATGTTCGTAATTTTCCTCATCCACATGATTGGAAGAAAAGAAACTCGTAGGTGGAAGCTGATTGGGATCCCCGACAACAACAACATGATCTCCTCTTGCGATGGTCCCGACTGCCTCGCTGGTCTCTAGCTGTGATGCCTCGTCAAAGATCACCAGATCAAATTTCGGAAATTTCGGGTCGATATACTGTGCTACCGAGATGGGACTCATCAGCATACAGGGCGAAAGTTTGCGAAGCAGTGTGGGAATCTCATTAAACAGCTTACGGATAGACATCATCCTGCCTTTGCTCTTGATCGCCCTCTTTAGGATCCCCATTTCTGAGGAAGAAACACTCTCGACCGCGCTGTTCGGCACCTTCGCTGATAAGCCTGCAACCAGCTCCTGTATCGTCAGGTCTTGGAATTTTTCAAGCAGCGCATCATATTCCGCAATCTGGTTTTCATACTGGCTTCCCTGAAAATGATTCAGTTTGTCATCCTGCGTAATCGTCTTGACGCTAAGACCATAATATAGATTGCAAAGCACGGCTCTTACCATGGTATCCGTTTTGACAATTCCGTCATGATACGCTTCCACCAACCGCGAAAGCCCCTGTTCCTTTACCCGCGTTTCAACCTGATTAAAGTTTACCCATTCCTTGAACGTATCCATCGACTTTTGATACCGCGCAAAGGTATCTGCAGTATCCGTAAGCCAATGGGAGCCCTTTTCTTCCTGCGTCAAGTCGATATGATACCTGTCGGTCATTTCATCCAAGGCACGAATATCCCCGGACAAACTTTCTGTATATTCCAATATCTGCGGACTATCTGTGGCTGCAACATCCCGTGTCTGTACTCCGCCCGCAGCGGAGGATACCGGCAGATTGCCTATCCCGGAAATCCTTTGGATGAATTGACCCTTGTCGCCAAAGGACAAGGACTGCATACTCTGATATATCTTCTCGGTTTTATCCACCGACGCCTGCAGTTTTGTAAAATCCGTATTGACGCCTGCGTACATCCCTCCTGTCAGCGAAGTGATTTCCGCCGGTACGGACGTTATTTTATTTTGCAGTTCCATCAGGAGATTTAGCTGCTCATAAACCGCCGGAAGATTTTCTTTCGTGATCTTTTTGGGCTCCTTTGCGTACAGCCTGATCTCCTTTAACAGTTTATTTGTCTGTAATAATCTTGATAGAACCCAGCTGTTTTGCGCTTGTTTATACCGAAGTGAAGCGTCCCCGGCAGGGTATTGTAAGATCTGCGGTTCGTAAGAAGCAAGGAGATCCGCCTGCTTCTGCTGATATTCCCGGCCTGCCGCAGCCATATGATGAAGCTGTTCTACCACCCCAGCATGATCAGGCAGTTCCAGCAGTGCCGTCAGCACCGGCGCCGGATCTTTCAACAATACTCATAATGCAAGTATTTTTTCTATGATATCCCGGCTGTCTTCATTAATAACACCAGTCCATTCTTTTAAACGGCTTACTTTTGATACTGCCTGCCTGCAGACCGCTTCCATCTCCTGAAGCTCCTTTGCAAGCTGGTCTCGGAGTTCTATGCTGTACTGCACGCCTTCATAGCCTACCCACGGACTTTGATCATAAGTACCGGCGATCCGCGCCGCCGCTTCATAATCCTTTACCAGCCGGATCCATCCGTCGATCTGCTCCCCGGTCAATGCATTCACCTGTTCCCTGTCAAATGTCACGCTGCCCTTCTGATCGATATTCTGCTCATAGCAGGAGATGGCTTCATACAGGGAACACCCGTATTCTCTCTTATGGTGGATCGCATCCATGATATAATTAAGCTGACTGCGTACTTTTTTTAACTCCTCCGCCGTCGCCTGATACTCTTCCGGACTCTTGATCCTTCCAATCTCCAACGCCTGATTCAGTTGATTTAATACGGAGGTTTTATTGGCTTTATTGGAATGAAGCTCCAAGCAGAACGGTCCTAAACCGATCTTTTCCAGACGGCTTCGGACAACGGACAACGCTGCCATCTTCTCTGCCACAAACAACACGGATTTCCCCTGATACAAGGCATTGGCTATCATATTTGTAATGGTCTGGGACTTTCCTGTTCCCGGTGGTCCATGCAAAACAAAACTCTGCCCGCCTGCAGCTGCTGCAATAGCAACCATCTGTGAAGAATCGGCGCTTAACGGAACTGCCATACTCTCCGGGGGTACCTTCTCATCAAGATTGGTATCGTCGATTCCAAGCTGTTCCTCCTGCCAAATCATCCTGCCTTCCATCAGACTGGCAACCACTTTATTCTCCAAAAGATCTTCCGATCTGCTGCGAAGATCATTCCACATAACAAAGCGCCCGAAGGAGAATAATCCGATAAACGCCATATTTTCAATATTCCATTGACGCTTCTCAAGAATACTCTGCCGGATAATATGAAATACCAGCGGAAGGTCTATCCCATGTTCATCACAAGGCAATGGATCCAGACCACTGATCTTGATCCCATGAACCTGCCTCAGATATTCCAACAACGTAATATTGATCTGCGTTTCTTCATCACGACTGCGGATCACATAGCCCTTGTTACGGAAATTACGAACCAGATCAATAGGGATCATAACAAGTGGCGCATACCTCGCCTTTTCCGATACATCGCTCTCATACCAGCGCAGGAAACCAAGGGCAAGATAAAGCGTATTGGTACCATTCTCTTCCATACTGACACGTGTAGCGCGTTGCAGGCTCTTTAAGCTCTTATCCAGTTCCTCCGCCTTCAGGAATGTACGGATCCGGTGATTTTTCATTTCCTCAACCGCAATCTGTTCTATGTAATCCTTCTCATTCTCAATCTCGTATATTCTGGCATCTTTAGATGTTCCCGTCCATTCTGCCGGAACTTCCATCATGAAAAAGTCTTCTCCGTCCGCCAGACAATTTTCCAGTTCTCCCAGATCCGATGCCATAAGCTGGATCGTATTTTTCGTGGCACGGAAATTCAAAAGTGTATTACGCAGACTAAAATCCAGAAGTTTCCGCTCCCAGACTTTCATACGGGTGGGTGCGGTTTCTTCCTCCGACACCGTATTATGGAAACGATCCGCAAGGTCTTTAGGCGCTTCCCCATAAGCTGCCTTACCATCCGGATCCTCCTCCCCCGTCCATCCACCACCAACATAGGACTGCTCCAGCTTCACCGGAATCGGTCTTATCCCACTGGTACGGCATCTGCGCACATCAATTGCATACTCAAATTCTTCCTCATGAAGCAGATGCGCCTTACCATGGGCTAATGCATTATCAAAA
>VIDL01358142.1_pt1 | contig 10789 bp, 9 predicted proteins | sample 5025111 | NCBI WGS metagenome assembly VIDL01 (sample SAMN11851957, study PRJNA449069) | gut metagenome | isolation source: stool from female vole | host: Microtus ochrogaster | place: USA:Florida | collected 2017
GCGCCCAGCACGGTGGTGCCGTCCGACGCTATTATATCCCCCTTCACCACTGGCTTAACGCCCACGCCGCTGGGCTTGTCCACCGTGTCGAGGTGCGCGATAAAGCCTATCGAATACCGCGTCTTACAGTTCGCGGGAATATGCGAATAGACGTAAGCGTTATCCGTAACCTCCGCCTGCAGGCCCATTGCCTCAAGCTCCTTGCACAGCATATGCGCAAGATTTTTCTGGCACCCGGTCGAGGGCGTGTTATCAAAATTGTCCTCGTCGCTCGGCGTATCCACGCGCACGTAACGCAAAAATTTGTCTTCGACTTTTTCCATTCCGTCAGCTCCTTATAAAGGCTCCGCTTACTCCGTCGTATTTAAAACCCGCGCGGGCGAGCCGCGAAACGAGCTCCCCTTCTTCCACGCCGTACGCCGCGCAGAAGTCCGCAAGCGTGTCGCCGTCCCTTAATTTGGTGTTGACCAGCGAAAGCAGAATGTTATCATCCGTAGGTAACGAAGAATTTAAATTTGACATACCACGATTATAGCACTTTGATTTGATTTACGCAACCGCATTTAATTGCAAAAGGCCGCGGGAAGTGTTATAATTTGTCCGATTATGAAAACCGTGGTCGTGGGAATGAGCGGCGGAGTGGACAGCTCCGTGGCGGCGCTGCTGTTGAAACAACAGGGCTACAACGTAATAGGGCTTTTTATGCTGAACTGGGAGGAGGACGACGCGAACGGCGCGTGCACTGCCGAAGGCGATTACGCCGACGTGCGCAGGGTGTGTTCGCTTTTGGATATTCCCTATTACAGCGTGAACTTTGCCAAGCAATACCAGGAGAGAGTGTTTAAACATTTCCTCGATGAATACGCCGCGGGCAGAACGCCCAACCCCGACGTTCTGTGCAACCGCGAGATTAAGTTCGGTCCCTTCCGCGAGTACGCGCTTTCGCTGGGCGCGGACTATATCGCCACGGGACACTACTGCGGCATCGAACATTCGGAAGACGGCAGGCACTACCTTTTAAAGGCGGCGGACCAAGGCAAGGACCAGACCTATTTTTTAAATCAGGTCACCCAGCCGCAGCTTGAAAAGGTGCTGTTCCCCCTTGCGAATCTGCCCAAGGAAGAGGTGCGGAAAATCGCCGTTGCCAACGGGCTTGCCACCGCGGAGAAGAAGGATTCTACGGGCATATGCTTTATCGGCGAGCGCAATTTCCGCAAATTCCTTATGGAATATCTGCCCGCCAAGCCGGGTAAAATCGTTACGCTCGGCGGCGAGGAAGTTGGCGAGCACATCGGGCTTATGCACTACACCATAGGTCAGCGCAGAGGCGTGAATATCGGCGGAAAGAGCGGTGAGGACGGCAGATGGTTCGTCGTGAAAAAGGACTTGCAGAACAATATTTTATACGTTTCGCACGGCGACGAAAGTCCGCTGTATTCGCACTCGTGCGAGGTGTCGCACCTCAACTGGATTGGCGTTGACGCGCCTGTATCCCCCTTCGAATGTACGGCGAAATTCCGCTACCGTCAGGGCGAACAGAAAGTGCGCGTCGTGCCCGAGGGCGACCGCGTGCGCGTGGAATTTGCCGGAAAGCAGCGCGCCGTGACCGAGGGACAGTACGCGGTGTTTTACGACTCCGCCCGTTGTCTTGGCGGCGGCGTCATCGAAAAAGTGGATTACTGAACGTCTCCGGATAAATGAGATATGCTTAAAGTTTTTTGGGACGAAGACAATATAGGAATTATTTGCGATAAACTAAACGCGGTAAGTCATTCCCATTGTGTTTTGCAGATTTTTCTGAGCTTTGACGAGCCGTTGAAAATTACCGTCGGCAATACCTGCGTTAACGGAAAATGTGTGATCGTAAATAAAAACGTTCCTCATTCTGTAAGCAGTAACGGCAAAGCGCGGCTTTCGATTCTTATAGAGCCTGCGTCGGGTTTTGCAAGTAAGCTGATTTCTGAAATTAAAGGCGATTACCTTATTTGCGATAAAGAAAATATTGCCGGGTTACAGCAACAGGCGGCAAAACTTATTAACGCAACGGACAGAAAACGGTACGCCGCGTTTATCCGGTACTTTGCGCAATATCTGGGAATCGACAGAAGAGCCAAAGTTTTAGACGGGCGGATTATTGAGATTTTGGAAATTTTGCAAAGCTGTGATTGCTACGACCACACGATAGAAAGCTTTGCCGATAAGGTTTGCCTGTCCGCAAGCCGGTTGTCGCATTTGTTCCGCGACCAGACGGGAGTTCCGCTAAAAAGATATATCCTTTTCCATCAACTTGAAAAGGCGTTTACTGCTTTGTTAAACGGCAAAAGCGTAACCGACGCGGCAATGTCAGCCGGATTCGACAGCCCGTCACATTTCGCCGCAACCGTCAAAAAATGGATTGGTATGCCCGTAACGCAATCACTGAAAGACAGCGAATTTTTGAAAGTATTCATGTAATTTAAAATATATAATTAAAGTATCTATTGCAAAGTAGGTACTTTTTTTATGGAAAAATATTTACGGAAAACTTCAATGCTCAACTATGACGCAAAGCAAATTATCGATTTGATATGCACCCGCAATTGGAATAGTTTAAACGAATACGATAAAATCGGTGCCGTTTACGATTTCGTTCAGAATGAAATTTTGCTCGGCTATAATAAATACGACAATCTTGCGGCAACGCAGGTTTTAGCCGACGGCATAGGGCAATGCAACACCAAAGCGACGCTGCTTATGGCGTTACTCCGTGCCGTGGGTATTCCTTGCAGACTGCACGGTACTCAGGTCACGAAAATTTTTCAACGTAGCTTAATGCCGAAAATTATGGCTAAACTTGCGCCGCCGCTTATCGTTCATACCTGGGCAGAAGTATTTTATAACGGCGAATGGCTGAGCTTGGAGGGCGTAATAACCGATAAGGCGTACGTTGCCGGTTTGCAAGTATTGTTCTCCGAATACACGGGAAAGTTTTTCGATTATGCCGTAGCCGTTAAAGATTTCAACAACTTACAAATAGATTGGAAGGGCGCAGACACGACCGTGCAGCAGCAAGCCGTCGTGCAGGATTTGGGCGTATTCGACAGCCCCGACGACTTCTATTCTGAATTTAAACAAGAATACCGCGGCATTAAAAAATTTTTATATGAGAATATCGGCAGAAAAATTATGACTGCTAAAGTTGCGAAAATAAGACGCGGCAACCGCCGCCCTTTTATTTTCATTCTTCGTAAATTATTTCAGCGCCGTAAATAATTATAACGTCGTCAGTATCATACGACAGCGAATGAATATAAAGCGTGAATTCTCCGCCCTGCGCAAAATCGAAGGTCAACTCCTCGTATCCCTCTATAAACTGTCCGTCGCTCAGGTCGCCTTGACCGTCCGCAACTCCGCAAAGCGCGCAGTCCGCCGCGGCGATTTTAAGTTTAACGGTTGCGGGCTTATCGACGGCTACAACCAACCCGTTGTACGTCTGCCCGAAATCCCCTTTGGTATTCCTTATTTCCAGCGCCTCGCCGTTTACGCTTGCCGTAAAACCGTCCTGCGCGATAAGCCGCACCGCACCTCCGCCGTTCATTATCTCCGCCCCGCTATATAAGCGGGGCAAATTCATTTCCTCCTGCTTTTTCCGCACCGTTATTCCGAACTCTTGCGAATAGTTTTCGGTTATCGTTTCGCCCTCCACAACGTAAGTAAAAGTTACGCGCACGGTCACGGAATGAACGCCTTCCCCCGCTTGAAGCTTTATGCTCTTCGCCTCTTTACCCTCGTAAATAAGCGCCGTTTCGACCGTATAATCATAGCCCGAATTGACCGAATATTCCACGTTAAAATCGTCCACGCCTATCACGGCAAAATCACCGTCGGTTTCCCTGTCGGTTCCGCCCTTCGCAGTCACGTCCACCGTGCCGCTTACAATCTCCGGCACGGGCTTCACCGTGTATTTAATTTCACTTTCCGCATCGCCGTATTTAACCGTCGTGGTGCGCGTACCCACCTTCTCGGTATCGGGCGCCGATATCTCCGCAACGCTTCCGTCAAACTTAAATTTATCCCCGTTCGCGCGCACCCCTTCAAACCTCCAGGTTGAGCTCATTTTATCGTTAACGGACGCCACCTGCTCGGTTATTCCTGCGGTCAGCCTAAACGATATTACGCCGTTTTTAACGGTAAAATTTATCTGCGCGGAAACGCCGTTTACACCCGCTTCCCCGCCGTCCGCGTATACCGCGCCTACGAGCTTTACGGCAACCGTATACTGCCCGTCGGCGGTCAGCTCCTGCGGCGTTAAAACCTCGTTACCGCCGTAATATACCGTGGTCTGATAGTTTTCGCGCGGCACTATACCGCACTTAACGCCTTTTTCGGAAAGATAGACGGCGTATTCCAGCTTGTCGAAATTAAGCGCCCTGAACTCACTGCTCAGCGCGTATTCCGCGCTTATCCCCTCGACTATCAATCCGTCCGTATTTTTGCCAATAATAAACCCCTCGGCTTTTCCATCGGTCGCGCCCTTATCTTCGTCGGGCTTCTTTCCGTTGCTTTCCGCGGGGTCCTTATTTTCTTCAATTGTTCTCGCTCTTCCGCATACGTTACAGTCCGCGTCCGCGGCGTTATCGTAAACGTGCTCGTCGTAATCACGCCTTACTTTGTGTCCGCACGTTGCGCCCCTCCAATGCCCTGCGTCGTCCTGCATCCATTGACTTTCGTCGTAGGTGTGCTCGTGCGGCGGAGTGGCTTTCATATCCGCACAACCGCTTATGCCGATGCCCGCAACTATTCCGGCGCACACCGCAATGAGCGCGCCCGTTTTGCCTTTTACCATCAAAATTTCCTCCTCCCCGACGGCGCTTTACACCGCTTTTTACCGCCGCCGGATGTCTTTTCGTTAAAAGGATTTTATGTTTAACGGTAGGCATTGTCAATGCATTTCGTTCTGCTTTGCCGAATTTTGTCGAAAAATTTTTTTCGCGCAGTCTTCCTTAACACTTTTTTGCAGTTTTTGACATCGGCTTAACAATGTGCTATAATATTTTTATAAACTCAATCCGAGGACTTTTTATGACCCACAAGGAAGTTCAACAAATCGCAAAACGCACCGTATCTTATCTGCGTACGGTAATTAAACCCGGATTAAGCTTAGCCGAATTGCGCAGGCTTGCCGAAAACAATATGCTTTCCTTGGGCGCAACTTCATTCTGGTATTGGGATATAGGAGCGTTCGTATTTTCGGGAGAGCAAACGGCAATTTCCGTTTCGGGAAAGAACTACAAGACGGCTGACAGAGTGATTTCCGCTAACGATATAATTACGGTTGATTTAAGTCCGCAAGTCGGAAACGTCTGGGGCGATTACGCCAGAACGATTATTATCGAAGACGGCGTTGTGGTAAACGACGTTAAAAAAATACTCAACCACGAATGGAAAAACGGGCTGCTTATGGAAGATAAGCTGCATGGCGAACTTCTATCCTTTGCCACACCCCAAACGACTTTTGAAGAACTGTACATGCATATAAACCAATTCATTGCGACTAACGGCTATGTGAATCTGGATTTTATGGGTAATCTGGGACACTCTATCGCAACCGATAAAGCCGACAGAATTTATATAGAAAAAGGCAATACGGCGGTGCTCGGTAGCGTAAAATATTTCACGTTCGAACCGCATATTGCAATTAAAGGCTCGAACTACGGTTTCAAAAAAGAAAACATATATTGTTTTGAAGATAACAGGTTGGTAGAAATTTAATGAACGTTAAAGTTATTACTATTTGTGGCAGCATGAAATTTCAGAATGAAATGATTAAGATAGCAACGACTCTCGAAGCGGAAAAAGGGTATTGCGTTATTCAGCCCGTTTACGATTGCGGCGGTAAAATTTCCGACGACCGAAAGTTGCAGAATATCGTTGCCGCGCACTACAAAAAAATCGACATATCCGATGCAATTTACGTTGTAAACGTCGGCGGATACGTCGGCAAATCGGTTGCGCAGGAAATAGAATACGCAAAGAAACTGCACAAACAGATAATTTATCACGAATAGTTTTTAACTTTCGAAATGGCGCTGAATATATTGCAAATAATCTTTAGCCTTTACGCTGCCGCGGTTTTCTTTATACCAGGCGTACGCCCGCTTTAACCCCTCGTCGATTGGCAGTAAATCGGGCAGAAGCTTATTCTGTTCGGTCACGTCAAGCACGTATCCGTAGTCGTAAAACGGAAAATAATTACGCTGCTCCGTGCCTGCGGCAATGTATTTGAATTGCGGCGTTTTGCCCGCGGCTGAATAGCAGTGCTCCACCCACTGTTTAACCGTCACGGGCGCATTGCCGACGTTGAATATCCTTCGTGCGGACTTTTGCGCGAGTATGATTTCAATAAATCTGCACAGGTCTTCGACGTGGAAAAACTGCAACGGCATCGCACCGTCTTTGGGCAGGTAAAAGGTTGCGCCCCTTTCGGCACAGTCGAACACGAACGCCTCGCGGTAGACGTTGTTGTACTCGCCGTAAAGATAGGGCGGTCTTATGATATACGCGGTCGGAACTCTCTTAATAAGAGCGTTTTCAGCCGCTATTTTATTCGTGCCGTAATCGCCCCAGAATTTGTTTGCGCCGCGCTCGTCGCTTTCCTTGAAAGGCAATGCAAGCGTTTCGGGATATACCGCGCTCGAGCTTATCATTACGTAGTTATCAAAGCTTTCAAGGTTGTCCAAAAGGCAATTTATATCTTTCGCCGTGTACGCGGTTACGTCGACGACGGCATCGAAATGCAAGCCTTTCAGCTGCCCGTCTATCGCCTTGCGGTCGCATCGTATCAGCCTGACGGCGGGCAATTGGGGTTTGGTGTTACGGTTTAAAACGTAGACTTCGTAACCGTTTGCGGAAAAGTATTCCGCTATGAATTTGCTTACGAAAACCGTTCCGCCCGTAACTAAAATTTTCATTTTTTATCTCCCGATTTGCTTTGCAATCAGTATAGCATTTTTTTAAGCGAATTGCAATTCCTGCACCCCGAAAGTTTTTAAGGCAGACCCGGTGGATTAATTCCCCAAAAAAAACCTTTGAGGTAAGCTGAAAAGAGCGATTTTAGACTAACTTTTGACACCCGATTTTCGGTTGTTTATACGACGGAAATCCCCGAAATTCAGGGACAAATTCCCCGAATCCGAACTCAGGCGAGGTGTTTTCGCGAGAAGCGGAAATGCCCTGCCAAAACCCAAAAAGAGCCCATAATATGGCGCTGATACTTACAGTTTCCCAAAACTCCCCTGAACGGATTTTTCATTCCCGAAACTCCCCAATTTTCGGGCACTTCCGTTCCCATTTACTCCCCAAAGTTTTTAGCATAAGAAAGCCCGGCGGATCCCTCCGCCGGGCTGGTATTTGTTGGTCTTTACGAAATTTTCTTATCAACTAAATATGGTCTTTTTAAAGTCCAAATTAAAGAATTTCTTTGCCTCATCTAATTTCATTATAATATATTCTCGGGATCTATGGGTTTCAAGCGTTTCCGGTAATTCTTTCTTAAGTCTCGCCGCTTCATACACTTCCCCTGCATTATAGCGAAGCTGATTTTTCTTCACATTTATTTTGAATGCCTTTCTGTTGATTTGCCACGCATCACGGATAGTTTGTATTGCATATTTTGCTGTTACCTGTTCGTTAAAATAATCGTCTAAAGTAAGAGATCTAATATATTCAGGCACTTGTTCGCAGTGTTCATTAAATATATCAACAAGTATTTGCGAAGAATACATTAAAATGTCCGGCGCGCTTTCCGATTCGTCACTTTTCATTTTATCGATCAGCTCGGGGACTATTGTAATCATTCGTCTCAAATATTCCCGATAAATTGCCGTCCCTATTTTTGTTTGTGTGGTACGAACAATATTACTCTTCATTACTTCTGTATTTGTCAATCCTGCGCTAACCCTACAAATAACAGTTCTTCTAACAATTTCTGGTGCAACTACTTTAACATCTTCATTTGCGCTTATTACCACAGCGGGATAATCAACCAAATGCTCTCCAAGACCAAAATCATCGTTTTTAATTGTTTCAATTGCGTGAGCATTGAATCGCGAGTTAGTCAAGTCATCAACTATAATAGGTGCGCCTTTTACTTTTCTCTTTAAATCTTCAATTTGAACTCTTGTAAAATCCGGTGCGGAAACTTTAGGCTTTTGCCCTATCATCATTTTTAAAAGTGTTTCCAGAAAACTTGTCTTTCCAGCTTTACTTTGTCCATAGAGCAATCCAAAAACAGGATATGGTAATTTATTATGATTATTTCTAGTAGCAACATCCCTCATCGTCGCCATAAATGGTGAACTAAAAAACCAGTTTGCAAATTCAAAATAGCGGCGTTGCATTTCGATGTAGTCACCATGAAATTTACTATACCCTTCCATATATTTTAAGAATAGCTCTATATCCGCGGTAATAGCATCCTTGTTAGGATTTAAATCCAAATATATGTCGTTAAGTTTAACAGTTCCTGCATTTATATCTAAAACCAATTGTGGGTATTCGCTACGAAGCTCTTTTTCTTGAAGATTGTTATCGATTATCCGTTTGCGGATTTTAATTATACTTTCAGGTGTTATAAGAATTTTACCGGATTTCTTGTCCACTACCGGAGATAAGGGAGCTAAATTTTTAGCCAGTTGCCGGGTATCTAAAACAAATTTTACATCTTCACTATTAGTTTTATCCGTTTCAAGTACGATTAATTTTTTGGCTTTAGCGGCAGCCGCTATGGGCAGTTCATCTAAATTTTCATCCGCATCCGCAACTGTTATTGCTGTTTTAGTTATATTGTCAGTGCTGTTGTTTTTTAATTCATTATAAACATCAGAATACCAGTCATACGCACTATCCCCATCGACGTAACAAATATTTTCTCGTTGTTTACCGCCAAAAGCGTTAAATGACATGTTCGCCGAGCCCATTATTACGCGCTTTCTACCATCGTCCGCTTCCAGTAAATATATTTTCTCATGAGAAAGTTGCTCTCGTGCTACATATAATCGAACTGACTTATTGTCGATACGTTGCAACAGCTCCATGTTTGTTTTTGAAGTCTTATTACGTATTTTTTCAATTAGTTTTACTTGATATGCCATAATTTCCTGAAATGTATATGACATTACATCTTCACAACCGAAAATTATTTCAGCGTCAGCAAACAGAGTAACCAATTGACAAACAAAATTTAAACCCGAAGAATACGTGATTGCCCGTAGCTTATTAAATCCAGCAAAAAGATCCCTCCAATCCATTAACTCGACAGTGTCAAAGTTCATTTTTACAACATTCAATTTTTTTGATGAGTCCACAGGTATATTTTGTTCGTCTAAAAAATCAAATAATGTATTATTTTGCTGCATAACTTAACCTCTACACATTTAATTGTAAATGTTTTCCATTTCTTTTAAATAGTTTTTAATACTATTTACAACTTCTGGCGGTGAAATCACTTTTATTTGTTTACCAAACGCACAACACCATGCTATAAATGTAGGCGAATTAATAACTTCAGCGGTGAACAAGACAGCGTTACCTCCCACTGGAGTCAAAACAACTTTATCACCGAATTTATCAAAAATATAATCAACGATACTTATATCAGCTTCAACCGATACCTGAACAGGGGAGCCTCCAAACATACCAAAAAGTTGTCGCTTATATTTCGCCAAATCAAAATTTTCGACCTTTTTATTAGGAGTCTTATCATCAGCTAAAACGGTCACATTTTCCATCCTGTCCACACGGTACTGAGTAATTTTCATATGTTGGTCATCATAACAAAAAAGATAATATTCATCATTTGAAAAAACAGTCGCAACAGGATTAACTACATACCATTTTTTTTCTAATGGATTCTGCTTGTCCAATTTATATATTCTCTCATATCCAGTATTGTAATGGAAATAGTAATACCCAAGTTTCTTTCCACTGTTAATTGCTGTGGAAATTTCATTTACTGAATAATAAATACTTTCATTTGTCCCTTTTATCGTGCCGAATTCAACAATATTTTGTTTCAGTACCCCAGCTTTTTGGCTACCTGCCAGTTGGGCAATTTTATTAACAAGTTCAGTAGTTTTCTTTGGCGTTATAAAACTAGCAGCCTGAACAGCATCCATAAGTATTTGAATTTCAGGGATATTAAAATTCCTCTCACTCACAAAATATTCGTTACTGGCTGCCCTGTTACATAAAACTTCAAAGCCAAATTCATTAAGCACTTTAATATCAGCATACAAAGTCTTGCGATCAACTTTAATACCAAACGCTTGAAGTTTGCTGATTAATATTGGTGTTGTCATAGGATGATCTTCATCCGTCTCACTTGAAAGAATCTCCCAGATTTTTAACAGCTTAATTTTTCTAGAGTTATCTGCAACCATGTGATCATACCTAATCCATTTTAAGTTGTTGTTATTATATCAAATATCCCCTTATCGGTGCAGATCAAGATGTCCAAAGAACACGACACTTAATGTGCGATGATACTGTCATTACTCTTTTTCTTAAATAAAAAACACCGCCCTTACAGTGTATAACTGCAAATCGCGGTGTTATTAATATTTTTGACCAGTAAGTCAATAATATTTTTTTAATTCTTCAAATTCAATATCTACTCCTATTGCTTTTAATAAATCCTTACGTTTTTCAAAAATTATTCTTAAGACGACATCAAAATCAGCCCCATAATGTAACAAATTATGGCAATTGCTGCATAATGAAACGACATTTTGTTCTCTGTCAAGATCAATTT
>VIDL01038708.1_pt1 | contig 10607 bp, 8 predicted proteins | sample 5025111 | NCBI WGS metagenome assembly VIDL01 (sample SAMN11851957, study PRJNA449069) | gut metagenome | isolation source: stool from female vole | host: Microtus ochrogaster | place: USA:Florida | collected 2017
CTTTACCATATGTGGTTGTTCCAAGCAGCGTCCCGATCCTGTAATCCTTGATCGCCCCCGCAAGGATCTCTGATGCGCTGGCACTGCCCCCATTGATCAACACGACCATAGGCACGTCGATACATCTTGACCCATCACAATCATATTCTTTTCGTTCCCCATATTTATCTTCCGTATACACAATCAGACCTTTCGGCAGAAGCATCCTGGCAATCTCCACTACCGCAGACAGGTTTCCGCCGGGATTGCCCCTAAGATCCAGAATCAAACCTTCCATGCCATTGCCCTTTACCGTGGCAAGCGCTTCCGCAAACTGGTCTACCGTCACAGCGTCAAATTCTGCAATCGCGATATATCCGATATTCCCCTCCAGCATCTTATATTCCACCGTGGGCGTCTCCACCTTACGACGCTCCAGCGTCATCGAAAGCTCCTCACCGGTGGAGGGTCTTATGATGATAAGATCTACCGTAGTTCCCTCCGGTCCCTTGATCATACCGGTCACATCGGTCAGATTCATATCATATACATCCGTGCCGTCTACTTCATAGACATAGTCGTCAATCATAATCCCCGCTTCCTCTGCCGGCGTACCGCGGATGATGCCGGTGATTATCGGATATCCCGTAACCGTATCCTTCTTCATATAAGCGCCGATACCGTAATAGATCCCCTCTGTAGAGTTCTGCATGGCGATCCACTGCTCAGGATTATAATATTCCGCATAGGGATCCCCCAGACTGTCCATCAGGCCACTGTAAAGTCCGTCAGCAAGGGTATCTTCATCCAGCTCCTCCACATAATAATGTTCTATAGCTGCTTTTAATAAATTGACCTTTTCTATGACATCATCATCAAAATCCTCCGAGTCAAAATCCGACCGGCCGATGCCGTCTGTCCTTCCTCCCGTTCTGCCCGATGTCTGCGCGATGCCCTGCTCATATCCACCGGCCGCTGTAAAAAGCATCCTTCCGCACAAAACACAGCAGACGATAAACACAGAGATCAACAGCCCCGATAATAACCCGACCCAATAGTCTTTTTTATTCATATCCGACTCCACACCTTTCCTGTCATTCTTCCTTAATTCATCCTATTAAAGATAGCTTCTCGGATCTACATACTGTCCGTTCAGACGCACCCCGAAATGCAGGTGATTACCTGTACTTCTACCCGTCGTACCTACCGCAGCGATCTTTTGTCCTCTTGTTACATAGTCCCCGGTCGATACATAGAGCGCGGAGGCATGCATATAGATAGTATATAGCTTATCGCCATGATCAATCATGATATAATTACCCATACTGGAGGAATAGCCGGAAGCCACCACCCTGCCGTCATATGCCGCCAGAATCGGAGATCCTCCGGGCGCCGCCATATCCATCCCGTTATGGAACTTTTCCACTCCCAGCGTCGGATGCATACGCCATCCAAAAGGGTCTGAAATTCTGGTATAGCTCGGTGCCGGCCAGATAAATATGCCGCCGTCATATTTTAATCTTGTTGCCTCCGCCAAAGCTGCCTGATCTGCTGCAATCTGAGCTTCCAGCGCAGCGATAATCTGATTCTGCTCTGCAATTTCCGCGTCATATTCCCGGATCGCCTGCTCCTTGGTCGCAATATCCGAGTTATATGCAGTGATCTGGGCTTCCTTTTCATCAATCAGGGCATTCAGATTGTTCTGTTCTTCCTGAGCTGCCGCCTTTGCCTCCTCCAGCAGCTCCTGCTCCGAAATCAGTTCCTGCCTGCATAGTTCCGTATATTCAACTACCAGCTGATATTCCTCCAATTTGTTCCTATCGTAAGCAGATAGCTGCTCGATATAATCCGCCTTATTGAGCATATCCGCAAAGGAATTGGAATTCAGAAGCATCTCCAGATACAGCGTATCCCCCTTCTCATACATAAACTGGATACGCTCTTTCATCGCCTCATATTGATCCGTCGCCGCCTGCTCCGCCAAAACCAGCTCTTCCTGCGTTCGCGCTATATCCGCTTCTTTTGCTTCGATCAGTTCATTCAGGGCGTCAATATTACTCTGAATCCCTGCCACCTGGGCATCCAGCTCTGCCACATACCTTGACATCTCATTTCTGGTCGCTGACAAGCTGTTTACAATACCCTGCAGATTACTGCGCCCATTTTGAAGCGCCGCTTTCTGATCCTCCAGCCCATCCAGCTCATTTTCCTTTTCGCTGATACTCGCCCGCAGTTCATCTATATAATCGTCATTGTCCGCTTTGCTGACTGCACTGACATTCAAGATCACCAGCGCCGCAATGCAAAGTCCCATCCATAGTCTGTACCTTATCTTCATAGTAATAACCATGCCCTTTCCAACAACCTGCAAACTTTGGGCCGCAGGTCCAAAGTTGCGATTGAAAAATAAGATATCAATCTTATTTTTCAATCTACCTCCCCTAAACACGCTGCCTAAACTCTGATATGTCTCTTGACCGTTACATAGCTTCCGATAAATCCGATTCCGATTCCCACACCCATTGAAATAGGCACCAGATAATGAAATACCTCTCCCACCGGCACAAATGCCAAAAGCCTGGTCAGAACCGAAAAATTCTCTATAATATATGCAAGCATCTCATTATATAAAAGATAGATGATGCCCAGCGGCACCAGAGAACCCAATGCGCCGATGATGATTCCTTCGATCACAAACGGCGACCGCACAAAGAAATCCGTCGCGCCGATATATTTCATGATCGCGATCTCATCCTTCCGGACGGAAATACCGATCATGACCGTATTGGAGATCAGGAAGATCGATACTGCCAGCAGGATCCCTATCATACCGATCGACACATAGGCAACCAGTGAATTGACGCCCATCAAAGTATTGGCAGTCACCTCCGAACGATTGACACGCCTGACATCTTCAATCCCCTCCAGATAAGCGACCAGCTCCGCCTGCCGCGATACGTCATTTAAGTAGATCTCATAATTCATGGAATTGGCAAGCGGATTCTCCGTAAATCCATCCGCATATCCCTCCAGATATTCTACCTTGAACTCCGCCCATGCTTCCGACGCGGAGATATAATTAGCGCTTGCAACTGCCGTATGCGCCCTTATCATATCCCCAATCTGGGCGATCCGCTCATCGGGCGTACCCTTTTCAAAAAATACGGTTACGGAAACTCCCTCTTCCGCGGTCTTTACGATATTCTGAAAATTGGTAATCACCGCATAAAAGATACCAAACAAAAACAGACAAGCCGCAATCGTCGCTACCGACGCAAGCGTAAACCACTTATTTTTAATTGTATTCCGAAATCCCTGATAAATTACATAAAATAATGTGCTAACCTTCATTGCTGTATCCACCCTTTTCCTCATCGCTGACCACAACGCCTTTTCGGATCGTGATCACCCGCTTTTTCATCTCGTCCACCATCTTATCATCGTGCGTCACCACGATTACCGTCGTGCCGCTTTCATTGATCTTCTCTAACAAATGCATGATTTCCATTGTATTCTTAGGATCCAGATTTCCGGTCGGCTCGTCTGCCACAAGGATCGGCGGTCTGTTTACAAGAGCTCTTGCAATCGCCACGCGCTGCTGCTCTCCGCCGGAAAGCTCGTCCGGGTGCGCCTTATATTTACCGGCAAGTCCCACCGTCGCCAGCATATTAGGCACATTGCGCTTCATCTCCCTGAGCGGCGTCTGTATGATACGCTGCGCAAATGCAACATTCTCATAGACATTCCGATCCTTCAGCAGCCTGAAATCCTGAAATACAACGCCCATGCTCCTGCGAAGCTTCGGTATCCTGCCCCGTCTGAGTTTATCCACCTGCAGACCGTTGACCATGATGGAGCCCGACGTCGGCTTCAGTTCCCGAAGCAGAAGCCTGATCAGCGTGGATTTACCCGAACCGCTGCTGCCCACGATAAATACAAACTCTCCCCTCCGGATCTGGATATTGACATTGGAAAGGGCGGGAACGTCCTTAACATAAGACTTGCTCACATTCTTTAAGGAAATGATCACATCTCCGTCAGCTCTGTTCCTTCTTTTCTTCCCGCCGGAACCGGAATGTGCGTCCCTCGCTTCATACTGCGGCTGTTCCTTAGACGGGTATGCCCCGCCTCTTGCTTTCTCATTTCGCCGCTCTCTTACCACGGCATCCCTGTGATCCTCCTGAGCTTCATTTCCTCCTGTCGTTTCCCTGATGATACGCTTTTTTCTTTCTGTAAGCGCGCTCTCCTGCTCCTCTTCATAAGCTCCCTCCTGTGCGTCTTCATATGGCTCCTGAACCGTTTCATACGCATCCCGAGTCTCTCCGTTGTATATTTCTTCTTCCATCTCCAAAGCAGCATTATCCTCTTTGTGGATCCATGAATTTTCAAGAGTATTGCTTTCTTCCTTCTGCCGGTCGCGCGCCTCCATCCTCAGCTGCAGCTCCGCAATCGCCGCGCGCAGATCTTCTGTATTATTTAATCGATTCTTATCAGCCATCGGTTCCTCCTACCATCCGTTTCTTCTATTTTCCTGCTTCTAAAACTCCTGAGACTCCATATATTTCATGTACCTGACTACCATCAAGGCGATTCTGAACGTGATAGCATCCTCAAATACCCTGAGATCAAGGTTCGTACTTTTCTGCAGCTTATCCAGACGGTAAACAAGAGTATTCCTGTGGATAAAAAGCTGTCTTGACGTTTCGGAAACATTTAAGCTGTTTTCAAAAAACTTATTAATTGTCATTAATGTCTCCTCATCAAATTCATCCGGACTCTTTCCGGCAAATATCTCTTTAATGAACATCTTGCAGAGAGGGATCGGGAGCTGGTAAATCAGACGCCCTATGCCAAGCTCACTGTAAGGGATGATCACCTTATCAGAAAAGAAGATCTTTCCTACATCCAGCGCCATCTTTGCTTCTTTATAAGAACGGCTGACTTCCTTGATCTCACCCACCGTAGTGCCATACGCAAGGCGGACTCCTTCAATACCTTCCTTATTCAGATATGCTACGATCTGCTGTGCTGTCTTCTCGATCTCCGCACTATCCTGCCTGTCAGGAAGCTCTTTTACAATGATCACATTATTCTCATCTACAGCCGTAACAATCTCCTTGCTGCCGCTGAGTCCTACGCAGTCTTTTACATATTCCAATGTATTGCTGTCTTTACAGGAAGCTGTCTCCACAATCAGGACCACTCTTTTCATATCAATCTGAAGATGCAGCTTTTTCGCCCTGCTATAAATATCTACCAGAAGCAGATTGTCCAGCAGAAGATTTTTGATAAAATTGTCTTTATTAAAACGCTCCTTATATGCCACAAGAAGGCTCTGCAGCTGAAATGCCGCCATTTTTCCAACCAGATACGTATTTTCACTGACACTCGATGCAATCAGTATGTATTCCAACTGCTGCTCGTCAAAAATTTTAAAAAACTGACAGTTCTGGATCTCCTGGCTGTCAGCCGGTGATTTCACAAACTCTACTACTGCATCGCCAAAATCCCTTTTTTCCGACATGGTAGATACAACGGTTTTACCTTCCGTATCTGTCACGCATAGTTCCACGTGAGCAATATTCATCATACCATCCAGAGTCCCCTGCAATATCTGATTTGAAATCATCTTTTCCTCCATTCTGAAGCGTATTCAATTCGGCTTCTCCCGATTTCTTAATATGCAGATATGCAAAATAACCAAAAGAATTTCCCATTATCTGCACATCTTCAACCATACATTTTACATTTTAATACATTTACACAAAAAAATCTACACATTTATAGTTAAATATTATACATTTTGATCTATTTTTGTCACTATATCAAAATTATGTTAATTTGTAATCTTTTACCAAAAATTTTTTATAATGATTTTCAGTTATTTCTTTTGGGTACTTGACAATCTCTGCGTTTTGTCAGATAATTATATTAATTATAAATATATTTTATAAAATTTGAAAAGAAAGGTTGGTACAAAATATGGATATTGCAAGATTATCAACCAGCTTAGCTCAAAATGCTGCATTATCAGATGTAGGAACAGCAGTGCTTGCTAAAGCATTAGATACACAGGAGGCGGCAGGCGCCGGATTGATCAAGATGCTGGATGCAGCTCAGATGGAGCTCTCCGTGAATCCGCATGTCGGCGGCAATTTTGATATGTCTGTTTAAGCCTTATAAGATATCTTCAGATACCTATTAATTTGCTTTCTTCATATTTGAAAATATGATAAATAACAGAAGCTGATGCATATGTCGGCTTCTGTTATTTTTTAGGAGACAGGCAGCCATCCCCGTGAAATGATGATATCAAAAACGATCGTTATGATACAGACCATAATCCCAAGCCACAATGGAATCGACCACGTCCTGCCTCTCTCTCCCTTCTTAAACACCTGCAGAAGATAAGCTTCCCCATGTTCGAGTTTTGCGATCGCAGCTAATACACAAGCAGCTAAGGCAGTCGTAATCAAAGCAACGACCAGATAGGTGCCTATCGCAACAAGCAGCGTCTCCTGTGTCAGCGCACTCTTTGCTTCAGACAGTTCTTCCGCAGGCAGGATACTCTGCAGGTAATACAAAAACACTGAGTAACTGTTCAGCGAAATATGACCGATAATTCCCGCCCAGATATTGCCGGTTGCCTCTCTCAGCAATCCAAATGCAAAACCGAGCACCATGGCATAGACCATCTGATTCAGATTCATATGAAACAGTCCGAACAGAACAGCAGTCCAGAGGATCGCCTGCATCGGCGTACCGTTTTTACGAAAGCCGGTGTATAGGATCCCCCGAAATACGATCTCCTCACAGACAGGCGCCAGCAGTCCGACAAAGAAAAACATCTCTCCGATAGAAATCTCCGAAACATATGACAGTATTTCTTCTGCAGTATTATCCACAAACAGCATGGTCACCGCATTGCACAGTAAAACCAGCGGACCCAGTAAGGCAATATACAATACTGCCAGAAATATGGTAGGAATCCTGATCTTATGAATTGCCGCCGCATCCCTTAACCGTTCCTTTGAACATACAGTAAACAATAGCGCCGGTATCATAATGATGCCCTCACTCAGCCAAAGAGTATGCGTGATCGTCAATTTATCAGCAACATTTCCTATCCGAAGCAGATAAGGAACAAAGATGTATGCCATTGTAATTGTAAAAAATAACCATCCCGAATGTTTTGCCGTCATTACCAACCTCACACTTTATAGAATTTCTTGATTTATATCTGCCGGATATGTCCATCCTTCTCTATCAGGATCTTCCGCTCTTTATACAGATGACCCACGGCACGCTTGAATTCATTCTTGCTCATGCCGGTCTCCCGCTTGATCACCTCCGGATCCGCTTTCTCCGTAAACGGCAGCACGCCGCCGTAGCTGTCCAGCAGCTCCAGTATCTTTTCCATGTCAGGATTCATCTGCAGATATGCTTTTTCCCTGACGCTCAGATTCAGCTTACCATCCTCACGCACCTTTGTAACACGGGCTTTGATACGGCCACCGATGGAAAGGTTCCCATAGGATTCATTTTTCGGAATGATCGCGGAATACTTCTGATCAACCGCCACAAACAAGCCAAAATTGTCGCTGGATTCATAGATGATGCCGCTGACGTCGTCCCCCGCCTGATAAGGGCTTTCCGCACTCAGATAAGGATATACGTTCATCGTGGCGCAAAGTCTGCCGCTTTTATCAATATAAAGCGCAGCCAGCACCTCCTCCTGTTCCCCGACCCTTTTCGTCTGCTGCTTGAAAGGAAGGAGCAGATCCTTTTCCAGCCCCCAGTCCAGAAACGCTCCCATCTTATTCACCTGCGATACCGTCAGCAGGGCAACTTCATGAAGCGTCAGCCGCGGTGTACGGGTAGTTGCGATCAGACGGTCTGAGGAATCTTTATACAAAAATACGGTGATCTTATCCCCGATCCGGCTTTCCTCCGGCACCTGTTTTTTCGGAAGCAGGACACGATCCTGATGCCCGCCGTTTTCTTCCTCCAGATAGACGCCGAAATCCACTGTTTTTGCAATCACCAATTCCTGAAGCTCTCCCAAACGAAACATAATGATCCCCTCATATTTAATACTTCTTTAGGTAATTCTTCTTGAAAAGAAAAGGGACTTCAAAACGAAGTCCCAGCAGCGCTACAAGGATTCGAACCTTGAAATGACGGAGTCAGAGTCCGTTGCCTTACCATTTGGCGATAGCGCTATATACCGCAACGCATATCTGTAACACGCCTGCATTAGCCATTATAAACTATCGCAGGCAAAAATGCAAGCATTTTATCCAAAACAATCTCAAATGCATCTCTCCGCCAGCTTCAACGCTTCCTCTATCACATGATGCATGTCAAAATACTTATATAAGCCAAGCCTGCCGCCGAAGATCACCTTATCCTGCCTGTCCGCCAGTTCCTTATACTTCATATAAACGGCATTATTCTTATCATCATTCATCGGGTAATAGGGTTCCTCTCCCCGTTTCCATGGGGCGGGATATTCCCTTGTAATCACAGTTTTGGGATTAATCTTCCCGCTCTGGCAAGCCAGCTCAAAATGCTTATGCTCGACGATTCTTGTATAAGGCACTTCATATTCCGTATAATTTACGACCGCATTGCCCTGATAATTTTCCTGCTCCAGCGTTTCCGTCTCAAATTTTAAACTGCGGTATTCCAGCTCCCCGAAACAATACCCAAAATACTGATCAATCATCCCTGTAAACACGATCTTATCCGCAAGCATGTCCAGACTTTCCTTCTCCGCAAAATAGTCTGTTCCCAGGCGGATCTCTATATTCCCGGAAGCAAGCATGTTCTCTACCATCTTTGTAAATCCGCCAATCGGGATCCCCTGATAAAGATCATTAAAATAATTGTTATCATATACAAACCGGACCGGAAGCCGTCTGATAATAAACGCGGGAAGCTCCGTGGCACGCTTTCCCCACTGTTTTTCGGTATATCCCTTTACCAGCTTTTCATAGATATCCCTGCCTACCAGACTGATCGCCTGCTCCTCCAGATTCCTTGGCTCCGTAATGCCTGCCTCAGCGATCTGCTCCGCAATCTTCGCCTTCGCTTCCTCAGGGGTGGTAATCCCCCACATCTTACTGAACGTATTCATATTAAATGGCATATTATACAGCTCGTCCTTATATCTTGCAATCGGGGAATTGGTGTAGCGGTTAAATTCCGCAAACTGCTGCACATACTCCCATACCCGCTGATTCGACGTATGCATGATATGCGCACCATACCAGTGTACGTGGATCCCTGCTATTTCCTTTGTATAGCAGTTTCCGCCTACATGATCCCGTTTATCTATGATCAGTACCTTCTTTCCGGCTTTTGCCGCCTCATGCGCAAATGTCGCCCCAAACAGCCCTGCGCCGACTATCAGATAATCGTAGCTCATTTTCCTGCTCCCTATTTTAATTATTAAAATGCATTATTACTTTTATCTGTATATCAATATAACCTTCTCCGGATATAATGTCAATTTCTTTCTCAGTGATCTTTTCCTGCTTTAACCGTGTCCGGCTCTTTTTTAATTGGGAAATCAAGAAAATTCGCGTTTCCGAAAAACTGAATGGAATTAAAGATTTTGTGATTTAAAAAATATTTACAAATTGTATCAAGGCTGATATACTTATTTCACGTGAAAATCATTTACGGCTGCCGTCCGGCAGTTCAAAAATCCCGGCGTTTCGCCATATTTCACAGTTTACGTTGCTTATTTGTACCGCGGTGTTTTAATTTATGCGTTTTTAGCATTGCCGCGGAAGAAAAACAGAAAGGATGGGTTTATGACAGGAAAGAAACAAAGGACACAGAATATGCGCACGATAAAAGAAAAGCAGATGCCGGAGAAAAAGCAGATGCAGAAAAAAACACAGCCGACAGAGTCCGCGGTTTATGACAGCAATAAACTGTGGGATGAGATCTTAAAAGCCATTGTTAATACCATGCCGGAGCAGTTGTTTCCGTTATTTAAGGAAGTGTATGGAAAAGAATACCCAAAGGGGACATCCATCGTACTGCTGAATACGGAGACTTCCACATTCTGGGAAAGCGAGGAAGAACCGCCCGGATCAACATTCATGGATATCGCGCTGCTGGTGGGCGGCACGGACTATTACCATATGGAATGTCAGATGAAGAACGAGCAGGAGATGGTGATCCGCATGTTCGCCTATGACGTGCATTTTGCCATCACCCATACGAAAGCCGTGGATGGTGAGAATGGAGAGATTACGTTGAAATTCCCGCATTCCGTGGTCATCTATCCGGAAGGAAACGATTCCATCCCCGATCATCTCCAATGCCGTATCCTCTTTCAGGATAACAGTGAACATATCTACCGGCTCCCGACCGTCAAGGTGCAGCGGTATTCCCTGAAAGATATCAGGGAGAAGCATCTGATTCTGTTCCTGCCCTATACGATGCTCCGCTTCCGACCGCGGTTAAGAAAGGGGAAAAATATCACGGAAAAGGAATTGACAGAGTATCTGAATGAAGTTATATTGATTTTAGAGACGGAAGTGGCTGCGGGCGGACTTACGGACCGGCAGCGCCATGATTATGTAAGACTGCTCCGCAACGCGGCGGAGCGG
>VIDL01149261.1_pt1 | contig 10605 bp, 7 predicted proteins | sample 5025111 | NCBI WGS metagenome assembly VIDL01 (sample SAMN11851957, study PRJNA449069) | gut metagenome | isolation source: stool from female vole | host: Microtus ochrogaster | place: USA:Florida | collected 2017
CTGTGTCCGTTGACTGTGACAATGCCATTTGTATTCTCATTCACCACAGCGCCTTTGGGATTCATACAGAAGGTTCTGACCAGATCCCCATATTGCTGGGTGCGGTAAACGATCTTACTTTCATACAGTTCATCCGTCAGATGGGCAAATATAGCTGCCGGAAGCTCCACTCTTACACCGATATCCACACGATTGGATTTTGTCGGTACGGATAATTCTCTGCACACCGTTTCCATCCATTTACTGCCGCTCCGCCCTGCGGAGATGATGCAATAAGTCCCCTCATAAGTATCTTTTTCTGTCTCCGCCTGATAACCTCCATCGGTCTTTTTGACATTCTTCACTGCCTCATTAAAACGAAAATCTACTTTATCCTTCAATTCCTGATATATGTGATCCAGCACCACATAATTGATATCCGTCCCCAGATGACGCACTGACGCATCCAACAGATGCAGACCATTTTGCAGACATAATTTCTTGATCTCCGTATTTGCCGTTGAGTACAGTTTTGTCCCTTCACCTCCGTGGGATAGGTTGATCTCATCCACATATTTCATCAGTTCGATCGCCCGGTCTTTCCCTATGTACTCATACAGCGTTCCGCCGAACTGATTTGTTATGTTATATTTCCCATCCGAAAAAGCTCCGGCGCCGCCAAATCCATTCATGATTGAACAGGGTTTGCAGCCGATACAGGATTTTACATTCTTTCCGTCGATGGGGCATTTCCTCTTATTCAATGGATTGCCTGACTCCAGCACTGTAATCTTCAGATCCGAATTTAATTTTACCAGTTCATACGCAGAAAAGATTCCTCCCGGTCCTGCCCCAATAATGATCACGTCGCTTTTCATGAGCTTCCTCCCTCTCCTATATCATCTAACTTACTGCAAAATCTTTTATAAAACCAATTCTTTCATCAACATTTCTCTAAAACATAAACATCATATCCATAAACACCGGCGGATTATCACCTGTATACCAAATGACGATCCCCTGCTCCATCACCTGTCTCAACCACAACATCAGTCCATTATTATCCGTATATGCAACCTCCGCCGAATCCAAGGTCCCATATGTATAGACCGGATTCCTTAAAGCCACATACTGATTGGGATAAGTTTTGTTGATCTGTTCCCTTGTCATACGTTCCGCCATAATAACCCTCCTTCTTAGTCAGTGTTTTTACTGCCTTAGATATATTTTTACATTAGTAACCATATCTTTCCACAGCATACGAACTCACACTAAATATTTTTCATACTTCCGATAATCTTCCACTCTCATCCGCACTTTCATCCTTACACCCTGTTCCTCATAGGAAACCTCCTCTACGGCTGCGTTCTGATTCAGATAAGATACGATCCCACCCTGATCATAAGGAAAACAGAATTCTCCCGATTGATAGCGGTCTGCAAGTGTCTTCTCCATCAACTCAAGCAGTTCTGTCAATCCGATGCCTTTCTTTGCGGACATATAGATCCTATTGCCACGGACAATAGGCAGTGTTTTATCATCCATGCATAAATCCGCTTTATTGTAGATATAAACAACCGGAATATCTCCTGCGCCCAGTCCCTCCAATGTCTGATATGTGACATTGATCTGATCGTCCCTATTAATATCGGAAAAATCAATCACATGAAGCAAAATATCCGACTCCACCGCCTCCTCCAAAGTAGAGTGGAACGCCTCCACCAGATGATGCGGCAGCTTCGAGATAAATCCGACAGTATCCGACAGCAGAAACGGCTGATGATCCGGAGGATTGATCTTTCTTACCGTAGTGTCCAATGTAGCAAAGAGCATATCTTCTTCGTAAACAAGCTTTTCCGGGACGGCTCCATCCTTCCGGTAATAATGTCTAAGCATGGTATTCATCAATGTTGATTTTCCTGCATTGGTATAACCCACAAGTGCAACCCTGACAACGCCGGTATCGTTACGCTTCTTTCTTTGCGTCACCCTCTCCTTCTTGATCTGTGACAACTCCCTGCGAAGCTCGCTTAAGCGGTGTTCCAGTTTTCGTCTGTCAAGTTCCAGCTTCTTTTCACCAACGCCCTTATTGGCGCGGCTTCCTCCTCCGCCGCCTTGTCTGGACAATGCCTCATGTAATCCAACCAATCGGGGCAGCATATACTGCAGCTTTGCAATCTCTACCTGCAGCTTTGCCTCCCTGCTCTTTGCCCTCTTCTCAAAGATCTCTAAAATCAATGATGTTCTGTCCAAAATCGGACAGTGGAGCTGATTTTGAAGATTCCTGATCTGCGTAGGCGACAGGGTATTATCAAATATGATCAGATCGGCGCACAGTTCCTCCATAGCGGCCAATGCCTCATACACCTTCCCAGATCCTATGTATAACGCCTTATCAGGGCGTTCCATCTTTTGTTCCATCCTGCCTGCCACATCCATATCACAAGCCTTCGCCAATTCTGAAAGCTCCCGCATGGATAACTCAAAATCTTTTTCCTCCGGCAAATGCACCCCTACCAGAAGGGCGCGTTCTTTATTTTCAAACTCCATTATTGTCCTCTTGCCCTATGCGGGCTCATTTCATTTCTCTTATCCGCAGTGCCCTTGCTCCCTTATGATTTTAACATATTTTCTCTACGATGCACAATCCTACCGTCAATAATAGTATAAAAAGTTTCCGTAAAGATCTCCATCGGATTGCCGGAAAAAATTGCAATATCGGCGTCCTTTCCTACTTCAATACTTCCCATCCTGTCTGCCACACCGCATATCTTTGCCGGATTGATCGTAATCGCCCGAAGTCCTTCTTCCATAGAAAGCCCGGCTTTTACAGCCAGTCCCGCACAATATGGCAGCGACTGGATTAGTGAAACCGGATGATCCGTCGTGATTGCAAGCAGCACCTTATTTTTTTCCATAATGCCCGCAGTCTTAAAGGAGGCGTACTGAATCTCAATCTTGTTCTTGCTTGGCGGATGCGGACCGAAAATAACCTGATAACCGTTTCTGAAAATATCTTGCGCAATCTGATGACCTTCCGTACAATGATCCAATGTAATATCCAAATTATATTCCTGGGCAATACGAATCGCAGTATAAATATCGTCCGCACGATGGGCATGTACTTTTAACGGAATCTCTTTCCTTAAAACCGGCAGCCAGCATTCATATCGAAAATCTTCTTTAAAATTATCCGCCTTTTTTTCCTTTTGCATCATATACTGCTTTGCCAGAAACAATTCTTCCCGCAGCATTGACGCAATTGCCATTCTTGTAGACGGCATTTTATTTTGACCGGAATAATTCACCTTAGGGTTTTCTCCTAATGCTACTTTCATTGCCGCCGGAGCCTTTACGATCAAATCATCTATCCGCCTGCCGAATGTCTTTACAAATGCAAACTGACCACCTACAACATTGGAACTACCGGGTCCGATCATTGCCGCAGTAATACCCGCCCTGACTGCTTCACCAAATGCTGCATCCATCGGATTAATTGCGTCGATTGCACGAAGATAAGGTGTTATGGGCTGCTCTGTTTCATTACAGTCATCCCCTTCCATTCCTTTCTTCTCTTCCGTTATTCCCATATGACAGTGGGCTTCTATGATTCCCGGCATGACGAAACATCCCTCGGCATTTAAGATTTCGCCCTCAAAATCAGGCGGCAGGAGTTCCTGTTCTCCTACCGCCGCTATTTTACCATCCTTAATGAGTATATTTCCACGTTTTTCACCAAGTCCGGACATACCCTGCATCGTATAAAGCAATCCATTTTTAATATAAATCACACTAATAACCATGCCTTTCCATAACCCGCAAAATTTGTGCCGTAGGCACAAATTTGCGATTGAAAAATAAGCTATCGAGCTTATTTTTCAATCTACACTTTATTGCATAATATTCAAAGGATTCACCGGTTCCCCATCCTTGGTCATTTTAAAATACACATTGCATCCTTCTTCCGAATAAAAGATCGAAGGTTCCGCCACAAAACCCAGAATATCGCCTTTTTCCACATAATCGCCCTCAGAAACCGCATAATTTTCTAATTGTCCGTAAGTCAGTTCATATCCGTCCCCAAGGTCGCATACGATCGTCCCTCCTGTTTCCACATTCTGCCTGATAGATACAACTTTACCATCAGCCGCAGCTGTGATTGGTTCTCCAACCGTAGCTTCGATCACAACAGAGGGATTATAACGATACTGATTCAACGTTTTATAATATATAACCTGATTCATACTGTAGTTCATAAGAATATTGCCCACGATCGGCCACGCCAGAACATCATTTTCTGAAAAATGCAGCACGGGTTCCGGCTTCTGTGTCCGCTCTTCTACAGACTCACGCGTTGTATTCGCCGCAATCTCCGAATTGGTTTCAGGGTACAGCGCATCCCCCGCCTGATCAAAATCACGATTATCCGCCGCATTTGCACCTTGTCCTAATATTTCCCGATCCTCTACCGGCAAAACAATATCACTGGTATTGGCTTCTTCATAATTGATCTCTACATCCAGATCATCCGACGGATTCTGCGGCTGAAGTCCTGCGATCTGATCTGCAATATCATTTGTTTGATTTTGTATTTCTCTATTTAATTCGTTTAGATCAATTCGATTCTGATCATTATCCTGTGTATTCCTTTGATTAACATAGATTCCTGTCATGGTCAACGCCGTTAAAATAAACGCTGATGCAGCAAGCATGATAATCCGTTCTTTCCGTAATCCGGACTTCCTGTTTTTTTTCATTGCATCCTCCTTAAAAATATCAAATTCCATGGAAACTTCCATGGGATTTCCATGGACAATCCGACGGATGTCCATTGACAATCCATCGGATGTCCATTGACATCTTCCAAATCAATTGTCATTAGATATTTTTACCCAAATGCAATGCTTTATTCAAAAGTATTGATAGATTGCATAATCAGCATAATTATATTTTAAAATGGTTTCATAGTCCTGTCCGTCATGTAAAAGATCGCATATGGTAACTTCTTCTATTTTTCCGTTTTTTAGCAGTATTTTTCCTGCTGTTTCTGAAATAATATTTCTGATTTCCTTTTCATAGTTTAAAAAATTCTGACCCCAAAGTTCCCTGCGATCCTGATATGACCATATATTATAAAAATTTTTCCCGTTTTCCAGATTGTACAAAAAATTACTTCTTAATATAATGCTGATAGCTTTTAACTCTTCTCTGGTATATCCTTTATCATAATACTGTGCCAGAATACCGCAAAGATATTCATCCGTCGGTATGTACTGTGTTCCTTTTTCCGTCAAAATTGTAATTTCCGGTCCCGTCAACAAAGGAAGTTTTTCCGCTTCCTCAACTCCTCTTCCAAAAACGGTTATAATATATGGCAAAAACAGGACAAGACAAAAAATGATGCCGGTTATTTTCAAAACCGGCATCATTTTTTGAATGCTTTCCAACAGTTTATTGGGAATTTGTAAGGCTAATTTACGCATTTTTTTATACTTCATTTTCAATATTTAAAATATTCTGTCATATTTATAATATACTTTATGAAATAAAAATGTTACAATCAGCCTGATGCTTTATAAAAGAAATTTTCCAAAGCTATCTTGCAATATCCAGATGCTGCACAGTCCCCGCCGTGCCGTTTTCATATAAGAACATGCCCGTCTTCCTGATTTTTCCGTTCAATGCATTATCTTTTAATGATTTTAAGGAAAACTCCGTATCAACACTTTCCAGACAAATCGCTCCTACTCCTTTGTCCTTTAAATGATAAAGCACATCCTTACCATGTTCATCCTTCGTCCAGATCAAAAGCTTGCTCCAGATCGCGTCGTTTTCATCGATCCAGCCGTTGCCGTCGTCGTCATAAGCTGCCAGATCAGCAAAACCATTCCCTGATTTCGTACCAAACAACTCCGATCCGTCATTGATGATACCGTCGCCATTCTTATCCAGAGCAAGATAACCGCTGCCGGAATTTAACTGTGAAATGCTGTCTAAAATACCGTCCGCATCAATGTCAAACATAAATTTCTGATCGCTGACATTTGCAATATTGCTGTCCAGGTTGATAACCAGCGGATCCACCAGATTGGAGGGCTGGCTGGGAGTATAAGCATAGATATCATTCTGTTTATAATAATATTCTTCAAATCGTCTGCTCATCTCCAGACCGAAATTGAACTCGATCTCCCGACCGTCCGCCGTAATCACCTTACCTTTTGTGGAAAATGCAGTATCTTCCTGTTCTTCATAAGAATACTCGTTCTGGATAGCGCCGATCTGCACTGCGTTACCGGACATATTGTAGCTTTCGCCTCCAAACCACTGACTGCTCCTGCTGACGCGTCCACTCATCAGATCATTCAGATGCCTTAACAGATAAAAAAGCGTATGTTCCCTGATCTGTCTCAAAGAAGCTCGATCTTCTATCGACGTTATATTTCCTGTTGTGATCTGCCCCTTACGCCCTAACATGGACTGCTCCATCTCAGCCGTAACACTGTCCTGAGCGTTACTTTTCAGCATGTCAGTAAAATAGCCGTATTTATTCCCCCATCTTCCCATGCTCTGCGTCGTCTGCTGTCCTGCAAATCCAACCACCGTACCGACGCTGCCTGCCTTCTGTGCATTAACGCCTGCAATCCATGCTGTCTGTCTTTGTTTCTCTTTTGTTTCATACTTCCTTGCTGATCCCATCTGCACATTGCTGGAACCAATGATCATATTTCCTTCCTTCCCTCATGCGGACATCTCCATGATCCCGGATCTTCCCGTTTCATGCTTCGATATTACTTACCGCACAGACCCACAACAGTTCTTCCGATCTGTTGTAAGTATCTGCCGTATCAATTTCCCGCTATCCTTCGTCTGATCCAAGACCTTGCACCTTTATGTCTCCAACATAAAATACGTCACCGGCATATGATACGCCCATGGCGCGGATGCATGTGAAACTGATCATGTTTCAAATCATGTCCCTGCACGAATTCGTTATTCAGGAAGCAGCCCTTACTCCGTAAAAACCGCCCTGTAACCTTTATATCGGTCACAGGGCGGAAATAATTAATTCTATTTTTTCCAGACAGCATAAAAAGACTATTGACTTTCGCATACTTATACACGATTATAATTTATCAGGCATCCTTTTAATATGATCTGGCGTTCCTCATCCGTCATGTCGCCAAGCGTCATAGTAAATTCTGTTGTCTGACCATTCTTTACCACATACGCCTTGATCTTATCAGCCTTGTTTTCTACCGCTTCCTTGATCTTCGGCAGGAAGATATAATCCATATTCTGAAAAGGAAGATCTCCCTCCGGAATGACCAACGGCAGCATACCCCAGTTGATCAGGTTGGAACGGTAGCGCTTTGTGGCATATTCATTGGCAATATTCGCCCAGCCTCCAAGCACCTTCTGACAGCTGGCAGCCTGCTCTCTGGCAGAACCGTCACCCGGTTTTACCGCAAAGATTGTAGATCCGATTCCGAGGGTATTGTGGTTGACTCCTTCAAAAGATGCTTTCACTACATCCATAATCTCAGGCAGACCTTCCAGTGTACTCTTCGGACATTCTCCGGCTTCCAGTGCTTTCTGCGCTTTCTGTACCGCTTTTGCACGCCCTACATATTCAGGATCTTTTCTGGACAACGTAAATTCTGCAAGACCCAAAGGATTGCTTCGATATGAGGAAGTCTCACCGGATGGGATCAGCTCGTCAGTCGTAGTTACCGGATCATGGATCTCGGAAACCACACGAAGCAGAAGATTCTCCGGAAGCGCAGGCATGGCAGGCCAGTCCTTAATATTCGGACCAAATTTGATCTCGACTGACGGATCGGGCACGCCTTTGGAATCAAAGACACGATTGTCATAAATCGTCTTATCAAAGAAATATTTGTATGTTCCGATCTTATCCGGCATCTCTGTGGCCGGTGTCAGATATCCTTTGTTTGCAGCGGTTGCCGCAATCGAACGCGCATCCATCAATGCAACGGACGCAATCTGACCGGACTGTAGCTTAGAACCTTCCCTGTTCGGGAAGTTCCTTGTGGAATGGCGGATGGAAAATGCACCGTTGGCAGGCGTATCCCCTGCACCAAAGCAGGGACCGCAGAATGCCGTCTTCAATACCGCGCCCGTCTGCATGATCGCCGCGGCACAGCCATTCCTGATCAGTTCCATATATACCGGCATGGATGCAGGATAAACGTTTAATGTAAATTCATCCGGTCCGATACTGGATCCTTTTAAGATATCCGCTGCCGCGCAGATATTCTCAAATCCGCCGCCGGCACAGCCCGCAATCACGCCCTGTTCTACATAAAGTTTATTGTTACGCACTTTATCCTTTAAAGTAAATTCCACCGCACCATCCAGACTGACAAAAGCTTTTTTCTCGCAGTCATCCAGGATATCCATGAGATTCGCATTCAGCTCATCAATGGTATAAGTATTGGACGGATGGAAGGGCATTGCGATCATCGGCTTGATCTTTGACAGATCTACCTCGATCACGCCGTCATAATATGCCACATCTCCGGGTTTTAACTCTTTATAATCTTCCGGACGCTTATGGATCTCATAAAATTCCCGGATCTTCTCATCGGTCTGCCAGATGGAAGAAAGACAGGTGGTCTCCGTCGTCATAACATCTATGCCGATCCTGAAATCTGCAGAAAGCCTCTCCACACCGGGACCGACAAATTCCATTACCTTATTCTTCACATAACCGTTCTTGAACACTGCGCCAATGATCGCCAGCGCTACGTCCTGCGGTCCAACGCCCTTCACCGGTTCCCCTGTCAGATAAACTGCGATCACGCCCGGCATATTGATGTCATAAGTCTGGTTCAATAACTGTTTCACTAACTCAGGACCGCCCTCGCCCATGGCCATGGTGCCGAGCGCGCCATACCGGGTATGGGAATCCGATCCTAAAATCATCCTGCCGCCGCCGGCAAGCATCTCCCTTGCGAATTGATGGATGACTGCCTGATGAGGCGGCACATACATTCCTCCGTATCTTTTGGCGCAGGACAACCCAAACATATGGTCATCTTCATTGATCGTGCCGCCCACCGCACAAAGGGAATTGTGGCAGTTCGTCAGTACATAGGGAATCGGAAACTTCTGCAGTCCTGACGCACGTGCCGTCTGAATGATCCCCACAAATGTAATGTCATGACTGGTCAGTTTATCAAACTTGATCTTCAGTTTGTCCATATTGTCTGAAGTATTGTGTTCCTTTAAAATGCCGTAAGCAATCGTTTCCTTTTTGGCAACCTCGCATGTGACCGTCTTCCCGGTCTTATCTGCAATGATCCGTGCAGCCTCCGGCGTATCTGCCACAAGTTCCATACCATTTACCAGATATGCGCCGCCGTCATATAATTTTATCATCATCCCAATCTCCATTTCTTTTATATTTAATACGCCCTGATATTTTGGAAAGAGGGACCACTGCCGCAGTCCCTCTTCATTGAGTAACATATTATCAGATTATCATTTCTTCCGCAATGTAACCTTATCCAGCTTCCAGATATCATCCACATATTCCTTGATGGTTCTGTCGGAAGTAAACTTGCCGGAGCAGGCCGTATTCAGGATCGCGCTTCTCGCCCAACCCTTCTCGTTGCGGTACGCAGCTTCCACTTTCTTCTGTGCATCAGCATACGCCTTAAAATCCTTTAAGATAAAGTACGTGTCCGCCTTGGAAGTACTCAACGTATTCAACAAGGAGTTGTACAGCGGACGGAACATGTCAGGATCATTCGGGGCAAATGCACCGTTGATCAGCTGCATCAGCACCTTTCTGATGTCCGGATCATTATTAAAGATCTCCATCGGATTGTAACCGCCAAAGTTTTCATATTTAATAACTTCATCGGAAGAGAGTCCGAAGATAAATGCATTTTCCTCACCGACCTCTTCAACGATCTCCACATTAGCGCCATCCATCGTACCGATGGTCAGTGCACCGTTTAACATAAACTTCATGTTACCTGTACCGGATGCTTCCTTACTTGCCGTAGAAATCTGCTCAGACACATCCGCCGCCGCAAAGATCATCTCTGCATTGGATACGCGGTAATCCTCGATAAATACAACTTTGATTCTGCCGTTGATAGAAGCGTCATTATTAACTACATCAGCAACAGAGTTGATCAGCTTGATCGTCAGTTTCGCATTCATATAACCAGCAGCTGCCTTTGCTCCAAAGATAAACGTCCTCGGATAGAAATCCATCTCCGGATGCTCTTTCAATTCATTGTACAGATACATTACATGAAGGATATTTAACAGCTGACGCTTATATTCATGAAGTCTCTTAACCTGTACGTCAAAGATCGATCTGGGATCAACCTCCACGCCGTTATGCTCTTTGATATATGCGGCAAGTCTTACTTTATTCTGATACTTGATGTTCATGAACTCCTGCTGAGCTTTCTCATCATCCGCATAAACCTTTAATTTCTTAATCTTTGCAAGATCCGTGATCCAGTCCTCGCCGATATGGGCTGTTACCCAGTCAGCAAGCAGCGGATTGCCATGCAGCAGGAATCTTCTCTGCGTGATGCCGTTAGTCTTATTATTAAACTTGTCCGGGAACATCTCATAAAAGTC
>VIDL01045896.1_pt1 | contig 10588 bp, 9 predicted proteins | sample 5025111 | NCBI WGS metagenome assembly VIDL01 (sample SAMN11851957, study PRJNA449069) | gut metagenome | isolation source: stool from female vole | host: Microtus ochrogaster | place: USA:Florida | collected 2017
GCTCAAAGTCATGAGCAAAGGCTGATGCACAGGAATTTGAGGTGTATACTGCGGCAGAAGCAGCAAAGAAGGCTTATATTATCATGATTCTGATTAATGATGAGCTGCAGGCTGCTATGTATAAGAAGGATATCGAGCCGAATCTGGAGGCAGGCAACATGCTGATGTTTGCTCATGGATTCAATATCCATTTTGGTCAGATTGTACCTCCTAAGGATGTGGATGTTACCATGATTGCACCGAAGGGACCCGGACATACCGTAAGAAGCGAGTATCAGGCGGGCAAGGGCGTTCCCTGTCTGGTTGCTGTACATCAGGATGCAACAGGCAAGGCGCAGGATATGGCTTTGGCTTATGCGCTGGCTATCGGCGGTGCAAGGGCAGGCGTGCTTGAGACCACTTTCCGTACCGAGACAGAGACAGACCTTTTTGGTGAGCAGGCTGTTTTGTGCGGCGGCGTATGCGCTTTAATGCAGGCAGGTTTTGAGACTCTGACTGAGGCAGGCTATGACCCCAGAAATGCTTACTTTGAATGCATTCATGAGATGAAGCTGATTGTGGATTTGATTTATCAGAGTGGATTTGCTGGAATGAGATATTCCATTTCCAATACCGCAGAATATGGCGATTATATTACCGGACCCAAGCTTATCACAGATGAGACCAAGCAGACCATGAAGAAGATTCTGAAGGATATTCAGGACGGAACTTTTGCGAAGGATTTCCTCTTGGATATGTCTTCCGCAGGCGGTCAGGCACATTTCCGTGCACTCAGAAAGCTGGCTTCCGAGCATCCTTCTGAGAAGGTTGGCGAGGAGATTCGTAAGCTGTACAGCTGGAACAATGAGAATGATAAGCTGATTAACAACTAAGAGCAGGAAGGGGCTGGTGACAGCCCCTTTTTCTTAAGTAAGGTAAGCAATATGATTGAGATTATGGAAAGATAGAAAGGAAGGGTGTTATGTCGACATTTGAGGATAAGATGAGACCCCCAAAAGGCATGGAGCCGGAACATTGGTTCACGGAAGTGTATGCGAAGCATAAAGGACATCCCATACGGACTTTGGTAGGTATTTATAAGGGAAACTACCATAAGTTTGTGCTGGCTGTGGTCTGCTTCTTTATCAAACATGCCTGCGTATGGATTCTGCCCATCGTGGTGGCAAATATCATAAATGACATTACAACAAAGAATCCCGACACAGTAAGGAATCTTGTTGGATACACCCTGCTGATGGTGGCGCTCATTGTTTTGAATGTCCCCATGAACTATCTGTATACGGATTATAAAAGTCAGGCTACCCGGTATGCGGAGACAGGCTTGCGAAAGGCGATTATCTGTAAACTGCAGAAGCTTTCCATTGCCTATCATATTGAGACACAGTCCGGGCGTTTGCAGTCCAAGGTCATGAGGGATGTGGAAGCGGTGGAGAGCCTTTCCACTCAGACTTTCTTGAGTATTTTGAATATTGCGTTGAATATTGGGGTTGCGTTGGTGGTAACTGTCAGCAAGAGTCTGGTAGTATTTTTGTTTTTCCTGATTACCACGCCTATTGCGGCGATTACCATGGTGGGATTTCGCAATATCATGAAAAAGCGCAATTCTGAATTCCGGCGGGAAATGGAAGAGACTTCTGCCAGAGTTATGGAGATGGTGGAGTTAATTCCGGTGACCAGAGCTCATGCGCTGGAAGATGAGGAAGTGCGGAAGATGAATGCACAACTTTTTTCCGTGGCGGAGAGAGGCTATAAGCTGGATTTGATACAGGCGCTGTTTGGTTCTGTAGGCTGGGCGATTTTCCAGATTTTTCAGATTGTCTGTCTGGCATTTACCGGATATCTGGCTTTTCAGGGAGATATTCTGGTGGGCGACATTGCTCTTTACCAGAACTATTTCACAACCATTGTCAATCAGGTGTCTGCAATCCTCACTCTGGTGCCGATTATTGCAAAAGGCGTAGAATCCGTAAATTCCATCGGGGAGGTTCTGTTGTCCGATGATGTGGAGCAGAATGAAGGCAAGCGTCCCATAGAAAATGTGGAAGGGCATTTTTCCTTTAAGAATGTTTATTTCAAATACCATGACGGGGAGAAGAAGACCATAAATGGTCTGAATCTTGAGGTCAATCAGGGTGAGACCATAGCCTTGGTGGGAGAATCCGGTGCTGGCAAGACCACTATCATAAATCTGGTCATTGGATTCTATCTGGCGGACAGCGGAGAACTTTTGCTTGACGGTCAGGATTTGAGGGAAATTGATTTAAGGACTTATCGAAAACATCTGGCTGTAGTTCCTCAGAGCTCTATTTTATTCTCAGGAACGATTCGGGAAAATATCACATACGGCTGTGACAATGTGACGGAAGAGAAGCTGATGGAGGTCGTAAAGGCGGCAAACTTAAAGGATTTGGTGGATTCTTTGCCGAATGGGCTGGACACCATGGTAGGAGAGCATGGCGGCAAGCTGTCAGGAGGGCAGAGACAGCGAGTTGCTATTGCGAGAGCCCTGATTCGCGACCCGAAAGTTATTGTGTTGGATGAGGCGACTTCCGCTCTGGACAGCATCTCCGAGAAGTTGATTCAGGAGGCGGTGAACAATCTGACCAGAAACCGTACTACATTTATTGTGGCGCATCGCCTGTCCACTATACGGGATGCGGATAAGATTGCGGTTATTGCAAAGGGAAAATGTGTGGAATACGGCACCTATGAGGAGTTGATGGAACTTAAGGGAGAGTTCTACCAATTGAAGAAGATACAGAGCTAAATTGGAATAACAGCAATAAACGAAAAGTTACGGAGGTGGTACAATGAATTCTATTTGTGGTATTGACTGCACAAAATGTGAATTGAGCAGCACTTGTAATGGCTGTGCAAAAACGGGAGGTCAACCTTTTGGGGCAGAATGTGTTGTTGCATTATGTCATCAAAAGAGTGAAACAGCGCTGTGTGAATTGAAAGAAAAATTGATTGCGGCATTTAACAGCCTTAATATTCAGGATATGGAGGAAGTGACAGAGCTGAATGCCCTCAAAGGTTCCTTTGCCAACATTGAATATATTTTGCCAAATGGACAGCCTATAAAATTTTGGGACGACAATAAGATTTATTTAGGAAATCAGCTCCATAAGAAGGATAGTGACAGATGCTATGGAATTATTGCCGATGAAAAATATCTGATGGTATCTGAATACAGCGATTATGGTTCGGATGCTGAGATTATAGTATTTAAGCGTTGGAATTGAGAAAATGCAAATCAAAAGAGTGAGTGAAGCAAGAATGAATTAGGCAAATGGGAATAAAAACATGAATAAAAGAAAGATGAGTATATCTGTCAAGTGCACAGCGGTGTTGCTGGCTGTCATATTTGCATTGGCGGGATGCAGCAATGAGGCCTCAGCTCAGGAGCAAAAGGCAGAGGGGATTTCTTTGGATATGGCGGTTTCCGATGGTATTTACACTGCCTTTCAAAATAAGTTTTGGGATAAGGAAGGAAATTTTGTTTTAGGCAGGGTATTTTTTACAGATTATCACGGAGAACAAATCCCCGTTTCTTTTACGGATACCGTTGCAGATATTACCCTTTATTCCCGAATGGATATACATAAGCTTTCCCAGCTTACTTGGATAAAAGAACTTCACTTAAGAGATTCGCGAGAATGTTCCATTACGAGTCTGGCATGCATAAAGAATCTGACGCAGTTGGAAGCTTTGACCGTTTATGGGGATATCAAGGATATTTCTGCCCTGTCCAACCTTACAAAGCTTAAGAAATTATCAGTGGGAGGAAATAAGATTTCCAATATTTCTGTCTTGTCGAAGCTTACGGATCTTGAGGAGTTATCTTTGAGCTATAATAAAATTTCTGATATTTCTGCTTTGTCAGAGCTCACAAAACTTAAGGATTTGAATTTGATTCGAAACAAGATTTCTGATATTTCTTCTCTTACGGACTTGACAGCATTAGAATATCTGCGCTTACAGGAAAATGAGATTTCCGATGTTTCCCCGCTGGCAGGGCATACAAATCTGAGTTTTCTTGCCCTGGACGGCAATCCTATTGGGGATATTTCGCCTTTGGCTTCTCTTGATAGTCAAACAGAACTCTGCCTTAGGGGAACGAATCTGGCATGGGATGATTGGGAGCCGGTAAAGCATATAGGTACAGTGAATGGAAGGCCTCCTGTGGAAAATGCAGGTGCTATTTCCTGCCCTCAGGATTGGATAGACCGGATTTATACCCAATATCCTGATGGAATGATTGTTTCCTTGGATTATGATGATTATGATAAGGACGGGGTGTATGAGGCTTTTGCCCTTGTTTCGGATGAAAAGGAACCTTTTTCCGATGATTCAGGATATACAGGAGCGCTGTTGATGATTACAGATGATTCCATGCAGGAATTATTAAGGGGTTGGAGGATTGATGTAGGGGGATACTTTTGGTTTGGAGATACCAAGGTGATTTTTGCAAATAATTATGTTGCAGTTACGTCTTCTGTTTCTTATCTGTGGACTGTGGAGGGCAGCAAACCCCGCACCATGAATTTGTCAACTATGGGACAGTGGTTTTATTTGGATGAATTTGGAAATGTCTGTATATTGCACAGTGCCTACGATGGCTCTTCTGATGGCAGCGGTCACAGTTATAAGCCTTATTTTTTCTATTTTGATGGATATAATTTTGTGGAATATGGCGCTATTGCCATTACGGAAGAAGAGTTTTTGAGGTGTGAAGGAGCAACGGAAGTTTTGGAGGAAATTCAGGAAGAAGGTCTGGAACTGACGGAAATTCTGTACCGGGGCAATGGGATGATTCATATTAATCTGCGTAAATATTGGGAAGAGGAAAGCACAGAGAAATCGGAAAATACCAAAGAAGATACCCGATACTATAGCAACCGTTATAAAACTTTCCATTTATCCGAGGACGGACAGCTTATCCTGATAGACTCGGATATGGGATATTATCATGACCATTATATATACACAGAAACAGTCCCTAAAGAATATCCGAAATGTTTTCCGCTACAGCGCTGATATAAAACGCATTTACGGTGGTTGAATATTTGGGATGACTGTGTTATGATAATGTGTATTGAGACAATATTTGCGAGAAATGTCTGTTGAACAGGCAGGGAGGAAATGCATATGGGAATGACAATGACACAAAAAATTCTTGCGGCTGCTGCAGGACTTGAAAAGGTGGAAGCTGGGCAGTTAATTGAAGCGCAGCTGGATTTGGTGTTAGGAAACGATATCACTAGTCCGGTGGCAATCAAGGAAATGGATAAGTTTAAGACAGAGGGTGTGTTTGACAAGGACAAGATAGCTCTGGTGCCTGACCATTTTGTGCCCAATAAGGATATTAAATCCGCAGAGCATTGCAAATGTGTGCGGGAATTTGCAAGAAAAAACGAGATTACCAATTACTTTGAAGTGGGAGAGATGGGTATTGAGCATGCTCTGCTTCCTGAGAAAGGTCTTACCGTTCCCGGAGATGTGATTATCGGAGCGGATTCTCATACTTGCACCTATGGCGCATTGGGAGCTTTTTCCACAGGTGTGGGTAGTACAGATATGGCGGCGGGAATGGCTACCGGCAAAGCATGGTTTAAGGTGCCTTCTGCAATCCGTTTTAATATTGTTGGCAAACCCTCCAAATGGGTCAGCGGCAAGGATGTGATTTTACATATTATCGGCATGATTGGCGTGGATGGCGCACTGTATAAATCCATGGAGTTTGTGGGAGAGGGTATCAAAAACCTGACTATGGATGACCGCTTTACCATTGCCAACATGGCAATCGAAGCCGGGGGCAAGAATGGCATTTTCCCTGTGGACGAGATTGCAGAGGCTTATTTAAAAGAACATACAAATAGAACTTATAAAATATATGAGGCGGATGCGGACGCTGTTTATGACGAGGAGTACACTATTGATTTGAGCACCCTTCTTCCTACGGTTTCCTTCCCCCATTTGCCGGAAAATACTCATACGATAGAAGAAATCCGCAAGATGGATCCCATTTCCATTGATCAGGTAGTGATAGGCTCCTGCACCAATGGACGTATTGATGATTTGCGTATTGCTGCGAAGGTGCTTTCCGGAAAGAAAGTGGCAAAGGGAATCCGCTGCATCGTCATTCCTGCGACTCAGGCAATTTATATGCAGGCAATGGAGGAAGGTTTATTAAAGACCTTTATTGAAGCGGGGGCTATTGTAAGCACACCTACCTGTGGACCCTGTCTGGGCGGTTATATGGGTGTCCTTGCAGAAGGTGAGAGATGTGTTTCCACCACCAACCGCAATTTTGTGGGGCGTATGGGACATATTGATTCTGAGATTTATCTGGCAAGTCCTGCCGTGGCGGCAGCAAGCGCTGTTGCGGGAAAGATTGCCTGCCCCTGCGAAGTATAAAAAATTATGAAAGGATATGGTGATTCCTATGAAAGCAAAAGGAAGCGTTTTTAAATATGGTGACAATGTAGATACAGATGTTATTATTCCGGCAAGATATCTGAATACGTCTAATCCGGCGGAGCTTGCGGCTCACTGCATGGAGGATATCGATAAGGAGTTTATTAAAAAGGTGCAAAAGGGCGATATCATTGTAGCGGATAAGAATTTTGGCTGCGGTTCTTCAAGGGAGCATGCGCCCATTGCTATTAAGGCTGCGGGAGTCAGCTGCGTAATTGCTGAGACTTTTGCGCGGATTTTTTACCGCAATGCCATTAATATCGGACTGCCCATTATTGAGTGCCCTGAAGCTGCAAAGGGCATTGAGGCAGGGGATGAAGTGGAGATAGATTTTGATTCCGGAATCATCACAAATGTGACCAAAGGAACCAGCTTTAAGGGTCAGGCATTCCCTGAGTTTATGCAAAAGATTATTGCAGCAGAGGGCCTGATAAACTACATTAACAGCAATCATGCATAATTACAGAAAATGACCCTTTGGCAATTTGCATTCATGTCAATGGGCAGGCAGGTAGAATCATGAGTGAGAGTGAGTCAAAAAAATACGAAATAGATATGTGTAACGGTCCCCTTTTGGGGAAAATACTGATATTTTACATACCCCTGATGCTGTCAGGGGTATTACAGCTTTTATTTAATGCTGCGGATATTGTTGTGGTGGGGAGATATGCCGGAAGCAATTCTCTGGCCGCCGTGGGTTCCACCAGCTCCTTAATTAATCTGCTGGTAAATCTTTTTATTGGATTATCCGTGGGAGCAAATGTCTTAGTGGCAAGATTTTACGGGGCAGGAAAACAGAAGGAATTGTCAGAAATGGTACACACGGCGGTGCTGACATCCATTGTCAGCGGCTGTGTTTTGATTGTGTTAGGCATCGCTTTGTCCGAACCGGCTCTGAGACTGATGGACACGCCGGACGATGTTATCGAGCAGTCCGTCCTGTATATGCGGATTTACTTTGTGGGAATGCCCTTTATGATGGCTTATAACTTTGGAAGTGCCATTCTGCGTGCGGTGGGGGATACCAGAAGACCTTTGTATTATCTGTTGGCGGCGGGAGTCATCAATGTGATACTAAATCTGATTTTTGTGATTGTATTTCAGATAGGCGTAGCGGGAGTGGCTATTGCCACCGTGATTTCTCAGGGAGTGTCCTCCGCGTTGGTGCTCCGATGCCTGATGCTGACGGATGGGGTCTATAAATTAGATATCAAACAACTGAAAATCGTGCCGGACAAGCTTGTAAAAATGCTGCAGATTGGATTGCCGGCAGGCTTGCAGGGTTCTTTGTTTTCCATCTCCAATGTGTTGATTCAGTCCTCAGTCAATTCCTTCGGCTCTGTTGCCATGGCGGGCAATACCGCTGCTTCTAACATTGAGGGCTTTGTCTATACGGCAATGAACGCCTTTCATCAGACCGCAATCAGTTTTACGGGACAAAATTACGGAGCCCATAAAATCAAAAGAATTGGCAAGATTCTGCTAATCTGTCAGGTTTCGGTCATCATTGTGGGCCTGCTTTTGGGAAATGCGGCGTATTTCTTCTCCGATACTTTGTTACAGTTGTATGCGCCGGATGATATGGAAGTGATTGCGTATGGCACCTTGAGACTTAGCATTATTTGTGTCACCTATTGTCTATGCGGCATGATGGATGTCATGGTTGGTTCACTCAGAGGCATAGGATATTCCATAATGCCCATGTTAGTGTCTTTGACAGGTGCCTGCCTGTTCCGTGTCGTATGGATTTATACGGTATTTCAGTCTTACAGAACCTTAAAATGCCTGTACTATTCTTATCCCATAAGCTGGGCGCTGACCTTTACCGTCCATTTGATTTGTTTTGGGGTGGTGTATTGGAGGATGAGGAGAAAATATCCTGAGAATTGACAAACCGGAAAAGAATTCCTCCTATGAAAATGTGACTTGAAACATATGTTCGAATGTGGTATAATATTCGCAAAGGGCAGAGTCAAGTGCCGGAAGAAGCATCTGCCAAGCTTGCAAAGCCAACCTTTGGTTGGCTTGAGAAGATGCTTCTTCTGGCATTTGACGAGCGAAGCGAACCCGAAAAACCTTTGGTTTTTCGGGTCTCTGCCCATAACTTGCAGTAAATATAGTATAATAAGACCATATTTGTGGCAGGAAACGGCCGAATGGCCATTCATACCGTGATTACGAAGTAATCATGGTACATTGCGAAAGTCCTCAAGGGAGAAAATGATATGATAGCTTTTGTGCAGGGAATGATAGATGATATTACCATGGACAATGTGGTGATTGATGTGGGAGGAATCGGTTATAATGTGAAGATATCCGCCGACACGGCATCAAAGCTTCCGGGCATAGGGGAGCAGGCAAAGCTCTATACCTATACCTGCGTGCGGGAGGATGCCTTTTTACTCTATGGATTTCTTTCCCGAAATGATTTGGAAATATTTAAAAAATGTATTACGGTAAACGGTATCGGTCCCAAGGGAGCGTTGTCCATTTTGTCTGTTATGGATGCGGATTCCCTTCGGTTTGCCATTCTGTCAGGGGATGGAAAGGCAATTTCCAAGGCTCCTGGCATTGGGGCAAGAACGGCGGAGCGCCTGATATTAGAACTGAAGGACAAGATTAAGATAGACGATGATATGATCAGCCGTGAGATCAACATGACGGCAGGAGGAAACGCCCTTGCAGATACCCCCCAGAAACAGGAGGCTGTGGCGGCGCTGGTGTCGTTGGGATATGGACAGGCGGAGAGCTTAAAGGCTGTCAATGCCGTTGAAGGCGTGGAAGATATGGAAGCTGGCGCCGTGTTAAAGGCAGCTCTTAAGAAAATGTTTTAGGGAATGATATAAATCGAAGTTTATGGAGAGAACTTATGTCTGAACGTGAAGAAAAATTTGAAAAAATGCTGCAGGCAATTCAAAAGGAATATAATGATACAGTAAGTAAAATGGAAAAGTTAAGGATGGAAGATAAAACAAAGACTGTGACTTATAAGCAGCTTATGGGGACAAAAGTTATGCTTCAAAATATGCTTTCAAGGTACGAAATTTACGGACTTCTAGAATGATAAATATAGGTTATTAGAACTGTTAAGTCAGTACAACTTAAGAAGCAAACAGTAAAGAATGAGAATGAAGGACGAGGTTAGGAATACCCCATGGCACCCAGAACGATTGAGACAAATATCACAGAAGAAGACAGCAGAATAGAAGGCACCCTGCGCCCCCAGAAGCTGGATGACTATATTGGTCAATCTAAAATCAAGGAGAACTTAAGAATTTACATTAAGGCGGCAAAACAGAGAGGGGATGCCTTGGATCATGTGCTTTTTTATGGTCCTCCGGGACTCGGAAAGACTACGCTTGCAGGCATTATTGCAAAGGAAATGGGAGTGCATATCAAGGTCACAAGCGGCCCTGCCATTGAAAAGCCGGGAGATATGGCGGCAATCCTTAATAATCTGGATGAGGGGGATTTATTGTTTGTGGATGAGATTCACAGGCTGAACCGTCAGGTGGAGGAGGTTCTTTACCCTGCCATGGAGGATTATTGTATCGACATTATGATTGGGAAGGGTTCTTCTGCCCGGAGTGTGCGTTTGGAACTGCCTAAATTTACCCTAGTGGGAGCAACCACCAGAGCCGGGCTTTTGACGGCACCGCTGCGTGACCGTTTCGGCATGATTTATCATTTAGAATTTTATACAGTGGAAGAGCTTCAGCAGATTATCATGAATTCTGCAAAAGTTCTTCAGGTGGAATTGGAGCCTGAAGGAGCCATGGAGATGGCAAGGAGAAGCAGAGGAACTCCACGGCTTGCAAACCGTATTTTAAAGAGAGTGCGGGATTTTGCCCAGGTAAAATATGACGGCATTATCACAGAGGAGGTTGCGCATACGGCCCTTGATCTGATGGATGTGGACAAGCTGGGGCTTGACCATATTGACAGAAATCTTCTTATCACCATGATAGATAAATTCAGCGGAGGACCGGTGGGACTTGACACCCTTGCCGCCGCCATCGGGGAAGATGCAGGAACCATTGAGGATGTTTATGAACCCTATCTGATTAAAAACGGATTTATCAACCGCACCCCAAGGGGCAGAGTGGTA
>VIDL01022208.1_pt1 | contig 10573 bp, 6 predicted proteins | sample 5025111 | NCBI WGS metagenome assembly VIDL01 (sample SAMN11851957, study PRJNA449069) | gut metagenome | isolation source: stool from female vole | host: Microtus ochrogaster | place: USA:Florida | collected 2017
AACAGTACAACCCTGTCGCAATATTTTGAAATGCTTGAAAGATCATGATTGACGAAAAGGATCGTCTTTCCCATTTCCTTAACTTCTTCAAATTTATGATAGCATTTTGCCTGAAAAAACACATCGCCCACGGACAGCGCCTCATCTACGATAAGAATCTCCGGCTCGATATTGATGGCGACTGCAAACGCCAGACGGACAAACATACCGGAAGAATAGGTCTTGACCGGCTGATTCACAAAATCCCCGATATCGGCAAATGCCAGAATATCATCCATCTTTGCCTTAATCTCCGCCTCCGAAAACCCAATCATCGTGCCATTCAGATAAATATTCTCGATTCCGGTATATTCCATGTTAAAACCTGCGCCAAGCTCAAGCAGCGCAGAGATACGCCCATTGACTGTCACCGTTCCGCCGCTGGGATTCAAAACGCCGGTGATGATCTTTAAGATCGTGGACTTTCCGGAACCATTGGTGCCGATGATCCCTACGGTTTCCCCCTTCTTAATGTCCATCGACACATCCCTCAGAGCGTAATGCTCCGTATGCCGTGGCTTTCTGGTAAGACGCAGCGCCTCCCTGACACGGTCAGCGTTTCTCTCATACAATTTATAGATTTTTGTGAGATCCTTCACCTCAATCGCAAGCGTTTCATCCCTGCTTATAGACATGCTTCTTCCAACCTCCGGTTTTTTAGGCTGTATTTTCCGCGCTTTTATCAACGCCGTTACAGAACATCCGCAAAATGCACCTTCAGACGTTTAAATATCAATGCTCCGATACCAAATAATACCGCTGTTACGATCCAGAAATACATCGTCGAATAAAAATCCTGCCAGAACCATACCTTTTCAAATAATGCGCTCCGATATCCATTGACCACATAATAGACCGGATTAATCTTAAACAGAATCTGAAATGGCTCCCATTTGTCCTTTAGCATCGGAATATCCCAGAGGATCGGTGTTGCCCACATCCCCACCTGCAAAAGGATATTGATGATCTGGGTCAGATCCCGGAAGAATATGACCACGGCACAGGTCGCATAGCTAAGCGCCAGCACAAACAAAAACATACATAAACTGAAATAGGGAATCTGCAACAGGTAAAGATCTGCCGTATATCCGTATGCAAAGTAAAGAATGATCATCACAAGCACAAAAAAGATATGGATAAAGGTCGCACCTATGATCTTAATGATCGGAAGGATGCTGATCTTAAACACTACCTTTTTCACAAGATAATTGTATTCCAACAACGCCTGTGTTCCATGTACGATCGCCTCAGAAAAATAAAACCACGGCACCAGCCCGGCGGTCAGCCATAAGACATAAGGTGCCTGAATACCGCTGGCAAGCAGCGTTGATTTATTCTTAAATATCACTTCAAACACAAAATAATAAAGAACTACCGTAACCACCGGCTGCAGCATCGCCCAGAGCATGCCCATATAAGAACCGGCATATCTGGTATTAAAATCATTCTTCGCAAGCTTCCAGATCAGCCGCCTGTTCTGATAAAGCTCCTGCGGGAGGATGATCAGCTTATCATACAATATGATACAGACGATCAACGCCACCAGAATAATGACGCATGCAATGATCTTTTTGATTAATTCTTCCTGCGGATCAGCCAGCGGGTTATGATGAAAGATCAATATCAGGCTTCCGATCAATGCAACCAGTGTAACGATCGAGATCCCCACAGGCTTTGAAATCAATGGTTTCACAGTATTCCTCCAACTGCCTTGATATTGGAACATATTATTCCGGTCTTAAATTTCTCTCCTTACAATACGCCGAGAACGATCCCCACTTGGTATCCTTTTCCGACATAATCAGCTCCATTCCCTCCGGAATCGGCCATTCTACTCCGATCTCAGGATCCTGATAGAACAGACCCCCCTCATCATTCGGATGATAAAAATCAGAACATTTATAAGTAAATTCCGCATAATCAGAAAGCACTAAAAAGCCATGTGCAAATCCCTTCGGAATAAAAAACTGCTTTTTATTCTCCGCCGACAGAAGTACGCCATGCCATTTACCAAAGGTTGGGGAGCCTTCCCTCAGATCGACTGCAACGTCGTAAACTTCTCCGTTGACTACACGCACCAGCTTATCCTGCGGAAAATTGATTTGAAAATGGAGTCCCCTTAAAACACCCTTTTTAGATGCAGACTGATTGTCCTGCACAAATACCTGATCGATGCCTGCCGCCTTGAAGTCCTCATAATGATAGGTTTCCATAAAATAACCCCTTGCGTCGCCAAAGACAGTCGGCGTAATGACCTTTAGTCCTTCGATCCCGCATGTTTCCACTGTAATCTTTCCCATAATGACCTCCCTTGCTTTTCTAGCTTTCCCTTCGGCTTACATAACTTTTTGTTTGGATATCTATTCGGCAATCTGATATTCCGATAACCCAGTTACGCAACGAAAGCCTCCGTTTACCTTTAATGCACTTATCTTATATAGCTGAGATCCAGATCCACCCGTGTATTAATGCCGTCAATATGCCCATTGGAAGTATACTGCCATATACTGTAATTACCTGTATACAACGGCGCATCACGGTACTCCGCATCCCAGAGCACAAACTCCTGCAGCTTTTCATCCTCCAGACGTTGATAGTACCAATTCCGGCTGGCATAGACTCCTGCCTGATATCCCGCGTTCTGTATCGTCGTACAAAACGCCCGGCACACTGCCGTCCGATCCGCTGCGCCAAGCTGATCCGCCCTGCCATTGCCCCCTGCACTCTCCGTATCAATAAATACCGGATAATCAAGTTCGTAATCGCGGCACAGAGACACAACCATGGAAGCCTCCTCCACAGCCTCTACTTCATTGACTGCCTGCGTAAAGAAATAAACGCCCACATCTATTCCGGCATTCTTAGCGCCCTGGATATTTCTTAGAAAATACGGATCCTCCACCAGACATCCTGTTGACGAACCGCGATAACCGCACCGGATAATGGCAAATGTCACACCGCTTGCCGCCACTGCTTCCCAGTCAATATCTTTCTGCCATTTAGAGACATCGATGCCAAACACAGCCTCCGTCACTTCTAAGATCTCTGTCTTTTCCGATTCCTCAGCATCCGCAGCGGCAGAAGCCTCCTCGGTATCCTCTTTCTCTGCATTGATTTCGCTTTCCTCATGAATGTAAAATGAAATATCCTCGATCACCGTATATTCCAACTGGTCTTTTACGGATACCCGCATAGGATCAAGCGGAACTTCATATCCTTCCACCGCTTCCAATGAAACAAAATATTCCCCCGCAGTCAGCTCCGGAATATAAATGATTCCGTCCTGATCAAGATCTTTATATTCTCCCTGATCCTGAACCGTAATAAAAAAAGATTTTCCCCGTACTGCCTGTCCGCTCTCATCCACTACCGTAATACGGATATCCTTATATACGCTGCTGGCAAGAAGATAGAGCTGCGGTGTCTCACTGACAATGATACCGGAAGCAGGCGTAGGATCCGGATCAAAGAATGTCTCATCGCGCAAAAATGCACGAAGCTCCGCATCAGAGTATTTCTCCGACAATGTATCCTGCGTTTGATTCGAAAAAGCCGCCTGACCATTACCGCCCGCCGCGTCCTCTTTTCGGTTTACATAAAACACCATAGCAATCGCCAATGCTGCTACGCAGACTGCAATCGCAATGGCCTGCGCCCGTAATTTAGAGTCCATTGGCCACCTCAACCATATATTTCCCGTAATCCGTCTTCATCAACGGTTCCGCCAGCTTCAAAAGCTGTTCCTTATCAATAAAACCTCTCTTATAAGCAATCTCCTCAATACAGGAAATATAAAGTCCCTGCCGTTTCTGAAATGCCGCCACAAAGTCTGCCGCATCCAAAAGAGAATCATGATTGCCGGTATCTAACCACGCAAAGCCACGCCCCAGCGTCTCTACCCTTAAGGTTCCCCGGATTAAATATTCATTATTGATACTGGTAATCTCAATCTCACCCCTTGCGGAAGGCTTCACATTGGCAGCGATCTCCACCACGTCATTGTCATAAAAATAGAGACCCGGCACCGCATAATTACTCTTCGGATGTTCCGGTTTTTCTTCAATGGAAATCGCCTTTCCCTCCTCGTCAAACTCCACTACTCCGTATTCCCTCGGATCGCGTACATAATACCCAAAAATCGTCGCCCCACTCTCTCTGGAAGCCACGTTGCGAAGCACCCGCGAAAAACTCTGCCCATAGAAAATATTATCGCCAAGAACCAAAGCAACGCTGTCTTTTCCGATAAAATCAGCGCCAATGATAAAGGCATCCGCCAGTCCTCTCGGCTGCTCCTGTACGGCATAAGAAAACGTCATGCCAAGCTGCTTTCCGTCCCCCAAAAGTTCTTTAAATACCGGGAGATCCCTTGGCGTCGAGATGACCAGCACCTCCCTAATCCCCGCCAGCATTAAAGTCGATAAGGGATAATAAATCATCGGTTTATCATAAATCGGCATGATCTGTTTGCTGATCGCCTTTGTCAACGGATACAGCCTTGTTCCCGATCCACCCGCTAAAATAATACCTTTCATAAATCAACAAAACCTTTCTTCAATAAACATTTTACTTAAAATAATTTCTTTTATTTTAACACAAAACAGCGCAAAAGGGAACAGTCCGTTGAAAAACCCGTTCTGCTCCCATTTTGTCCGCTTTATCTGTTCTTGTACATATCCTCGTAGTACTTCTGATAATCGCCGCTGGTCACGTTCTTCATCCATTCCTCATGCTCAAAGAACCATTGGATCGTCAGCCTGATGCCTTCCTTAAACATGGTTTCCGGCTTCCAGCCGATCTCTTTTCCGATCTTATCCGGCGCAATGGCATATCTTCTGTCATGCCCCTTACGATCCTCCACATATGTGATCAGATCCTTTGTCACCAGCTTCTTTCTTTCATCATCATCCGGCAGCATCTCCTGCAGCGTCTCTATAATAATATTAACAATCTCGATATTCTGCTTCTCATTATGACCGCCGATATTGTAAGTCTCATATAATTTCCCCTGCTCCTGAACCATATCGATTGCCTTGGCGTGATCCATGACATACAGCCAGTCGCGCACGTTCTTACCGTCACCGTACACCGGCAGCTTCTTCCCATGCAGCGCATTGTTAATGATCAGCGGGATCAGCTTCTCCGGAAACTGATACGGTCCGTAGTTATTGGAACAGTTCGTTATATTGGCCGGAAAATGGTACGTATCCATATATGCCTTCACCAAAAGATCAGAGCTTGCCTTACTTGCCAAATACGGGCTGTACGGATCATAGGGCGTTGTCTCATACATAAACGCATTTTCATCATCCGGCAGCGACCCATCGACTTCATCCGTGGACACATGAAGGAACTTCTTTCCCTCTTTAAATGTCCCGTCGGACAGCTCCCATGCCGCTTTGGCACAGTTTAACATGACCGCGGTTCCAAGCACGTTCGTCTGCACGAACACCTCAGGGTTCTTAATGCTTCGGTCTACATGGCTCTCCGCCGCAAAATGAACCACCCTGTCGATATCGTTCTCGGCAAAGATCCTGCCGATGGCCTCCTTATCACAGATATCCGCACGGATAAACGTGTAATTCTCCCTGTCCTCGACATCCTTAAGATTCTCCAGATTGCCCGCGTAAGTCAGCGCGTCCACATTGATGATCCGAATCTCATTATCATATTTTTGAAACCTGTAATGAATGTAGTTCGAACCGATAAACCCAGCCCCGCCTGTCACCAGATACGTCCTCATATTGATTTTATACTCCTTTCTGATATTGCAAAATAGTATTTTAAATAAATTTCTCTTTAGGCCTAGTATCCCAGATAACTGATATTCATATCCACCTTTCCGCTGATACCGCTGACAGTTCCCTTATCCGAGTACTGCCACATATCATAACGGCTGCCGAAAGTAGCTTCCGACGCATACTGTGCCAGCCAGATCCGGTAACCACTCAGTGAACCGTAGCTCAGATTATCATTATACCACGATTTCGACGCATATACACCTGCAGAATATCCTGCATTTCGAATTGTCTCACAAAATGCCCGGCAAACCGCTGTTCTCGTCGCACGATCCAGTCCGTCCGCACGTCCGTTGGCCTTTTCCGTATCAATAAATACCGGATAGGAGATGCTGTAGCCTTTGATCAGGCTGATTACCATGGACGCTTCCTCCACAGCCTCTACCTCGTTAATTGCCTGCGTAAAGAAATATACGCCGACCTTCAACCCTGCCGCAGTTGCACCCTGAATATTACGTTTAAATGTCGGATCCTCTACCAATACACCTGTGGAAGACCCACGATAACCGCAACGGATGATGACAAAGCTGATACCGGAATTTTTCACTGCATTCCAGTCGATGGAACCGTTCCATTTGGAAACATCGATTCCCAAAACGCCATTGTTGTTCATGGCAAGTATACCTTCGTTATTAAAGTGATACTTAATGCCCTGAATGATCTGATCGCCTGTCACCTTATTGTGGTTCTTATCATAATAGTAAACATTGCCATTGAGCGTCTGCCATCCCGTATAGATGTATTCCACATCCGCCTTGATATAAAATGCAGACGCTTTGTAATAGTCCGCAAAAGTTGCCTCTACATAATTGCCGGAAGAATTTTTAACATAAATCTGATTACCATTCTTATCCACCAGCTTACTGCTCGTATCCTGTTCCGGATTAGCAACAACCTTCACGGTACATTCCGTTGATTTAGTATTGCCTGCAGCATCCTTATAAGTCACTGTGATCTTGGCTGTTCCATTGGCGGCCGCAGTCACCTTCCCCGCCGCGTCAACCGTCGCCACGGAAGTATCGGAGCTCTTCCATGTCATCTTACCGGCATCCGTGATCTTCGTACCATCTGACAGCGTCACGGTCGCCGTCAATGTCTCGCTGGTATCCTTTCTAAGAGTCAGCGACGTTTTATCCAGTGCAATATCCTGCATCGTCGCCTGTGTTACCTTCACCGTACAGTCCGCAGATTTGGTATTGCCCTGCGCGTCCTTATAAGATACGGTAATGGTTGCAGCTCCTGCCGCAATACCGGTCACCTTACCTGATGCATCCACTGTAGCTATTTTAGCATCACTGCTCTGGAATGTAAAGTCAGAGGCAGCTGTTATCTTCGACTGGTCTGTCATAACCGCGCCGGCAGTCACGACCTTACTTTCTGAAACAGACAGCTCCAACGTCGCCGGACTGACCGATACCTGAGAAACGGTTACCGCTGCCGGTTTTGCTTCCACTTTAATCTCACAGGTTGCGCTTCCTTTATATATGACATTATCTTCCGTCTTGGAAAATTCCACTGTGATCGTTGTTGTGCCTTCCTTCAGAGCCGACACCTTGCCGTCATTTACTGTAGCAACGGCTCCATTACTGCTCTTCCAGCTATAGCTTCCGCCATTGATAGCAGAACCATCATACTTTGCAGATGCAGTCAATGTAATCGTTCCGTCGGTCTGCAATGTTTTCTCGCCGCTGATCGTTACTACTGCAGTTCTGTTTTCAGGATTTGTTTCTTCCGCTTTACCGTTTCCGCCTTCATTGTCGGATACTGTACTATTATCTGATGCGGTACTATTTCCTGATGCAGTACTATTTCCTGATGCGGTACTATTTCCTGATGCGGTACTATTTCCTGATGCGGTACGGAACAATTCATGCATGATGAAATACGGACGCATCGCTTCCGCTGCCCTCTGTTCAGATGCCACACTAACTGTGTTTCTGGCAGAATAGGAAGGCTCCACAATCGTATTTTTATCTACCTGACGATATCCATCAGAACCATCCACCGCTACTCTGGTAGATTCTACCCATTCCACGGTATCCGTTACCACAGGAACCGGCTCTGCCGCTGCTTCGACTTCCGCATTGTTAATAGCGGTATCCTCTTCCGCAGCATTGATTTCAGACTCTGTCTTAATTTCCTGCGTCACGTCAATCTGCTCATACACTATCCGGTCTTTTACCGTTACCGAAGATGGATAGTCCGTAAATTCATAGCCCTCTAACGGCATCACCTCTACCTGATATACCCCCGGTGTCACCGTCTTATCGTAAATGATACCATCCAAATCCTCGTCCTTAAGTGTATATACTTCCTTCCCGTCGACCTTCAGAATAACCTCAAATGCCACACCGGTGATCAGACGGCTTGTCGCCGTATCAATAAATTTGATCTTAAGATCGCGTTCTACAGAAGTACATTTTACTTCAACAGAAATAATCTCATCTGTCTCTTCCGGCTCTTCCTCCATAGGCGCTGCCATATGAGCATCTGCCATCGCCATCAGACCGCTTTCACCCGCAATACCGATAGAGGAAAAGTTCTCTCCGACATCATAAAGATTAAAAGCATCCGTCGTGCGGTTACGGTTTCCAACAGCCACAAGCGTAATAATCGCAACACATATGATCAGAGCTCCCATGCCGACTGTCACCCAGTCTCCTACTGCAAAATTGCGGAAAAATGCAAGTATTCGGGTTTTGATATCTTTCTCTCTCTCATCCCCGTATGCTTTGTCCCCTGCATACGCTTCTTCATCATAATAACCTGCCTCTGAAGCATAACCGTCTCCGGAATCATAATATCCTTCCGGATCATAGCCATCCCCGGCATCATAATATCCTTCCGGATCATAGCCACCCTCAGCGTCATAATATCCTTCCGGATCATAGCCACCCTCAGCGTCATAATATCCTTCCGGATCATAGCCACCCTCAGCATCATAATATCCTTCCGGATCATCACTTTCCTCGGCAAGCTCATCCAGATCTACAAAATTCACCGATCCTGTATACTGCTCTTCCATCTGCGCATTGACTTCTTCCGAAATATCGCTCATCAGTATTGTATCTACAGAAACTTCGCCCTGAAAGACCTCCATACCCGCATTTTCTTCATCAAAAGGGGCATATGATTCATCCTCATATTCTGCAACATTTTCTATTGCATCATTTTCATTGGAAAAATTTTCCATAACATAAGGTTCGTCGGTTGTATCTTCATTATCTATATTGGTAATCTCATCGCTGTATTCTTCTGTGTATTTTTTTGCTTCTTCTATAAAATCAATATAGTCACTTTTTTCTTCCGTATATTCATCATGGTAATCTCTATTTTCTTCCGTATATTCATCAAATTCTTTAGGATAAACACTGTTTTCTTCCGTATATTCATCAAATTCTTCTATATAATCAGTATTTTCTTCTGTATATTCATTAGAATCTTCTGTAGGATCGTCGTACATCTCCTGTACCTGCGGGATATGATCCGTAAGATCCAGGTCGATGATATCAAATTCTTTTTTCATACGTCCTCTCCATTTCTACTTTTTTTCAGCGCTGTTACAACTTTCTCGGACATTATAGCATGTATTATGTAAACAAGGCAAGAAAAATGATGTATTTTGCGATGGTAATAACTGTATGGATTTCCAGTTTTTAATGTGTTAAACTATTAATAGCATTAAAATTTGAAATAATTTATTTGTATAATGCATTGATAACAGGGAAGAATCAACTGAAAAGCAATTTTTTCAAAAAAAAAACGGAAACGAGGAAAATTATGAGACCTGACTTTGATGATGAGGATCTGGAAAAAATCGATCTGGGCGCTCCGATAACCATAGATGAGCCAGAAACATATATTGAGGAAGAAACATACGATCCACAAGAAGACGATGAAGAAGACGAAAATTCCAATCTGGCAAAGATCATACAGATCGTCATTCTTTCCGCGATTGCGATCATTCTGTTTTCCTCTGTCTATCTTCTGATACGCTGGCAGCGCGGCAGCGCGCCGGATATTACGGATAATAACGGCAACCCTGCCTATGAAGTGGATTCCGTAGATTATCATGTACCGTTTAATCCTTCCTCATTAGAAGGCTATGTTGACGACGGAGAACAGAATATTGTTATTTTAGGCGACGATACCATTTTACATGCACAGGGCGAAAACGGCATTTCCGATCTGCTTGCCGAAGCAACCGGTGCCAATGTCACCACGCTTGCCTTAAGCGGAAGCACCGTGGCGCTGCAGGAGCTTTCCTACACGCAGGAATATGCCGAAGACGCTTATAACCTGTATTATATCATCTCCGCCATCTGCGCCGGGGATATGGGAAACTATGATCTGCAGTATGCCGCGCTGAGCGAAATAGAAAATAACAGCGCGTACTACGATTACTGGGATAAGCTGCACGTCATCAACTTTGATAAAACAGATACCCTGATCATCTGCTATGGCTACTGCGACTATCTTGCCGGCAGACCCTTGACGGACGGCGACATTTACAGCAAACAGCCTTATGGGCATGAAAACGGTACTGCCGGTTCTCTTGACGACTGCCTGAAACTGCTTCGGGAACGATTCCCCTATATGCAGATCATCATCTCCTCACCAAGCTATTGCTTTGTAACCGATGAAAATGGGGATCTGTCCGGCGCCGATGTCTGCTTTAACGCCGAAAACGCTACTACGGCCGACTATGTTCTCAATATGAAAAACGTTGCAGAAGCCAA
>VIDL01116935.1_pt1 | contig 10435 bp, 20 predicted proteins | sample 5025111 | NCBI WGS metagenome assembly VIDL01 (sample SAMN11851957, study PRJNA449069) | gut metagenome | isolation source: stool from female vole | host: Microtus ochrogaster | place: USA:Florida | collected 2017
ATGTAATGATTTGTTTGAAAATAACTGTAAAAAAGAAAAGATAGAGGAAGAATTAATAAAAATTCAGCATAGTTTTGAAATTGAGATATCAGAAGAGTATAAGTATATATTAGAAAATTATGCAGGTATATATTTGAAAGATAACTATGGATTTAAATCGTTGGAAAGAACACCACTTACGGATAAAAAAGGCTATGATTCAATGATGTTTTTTTCCCATTAACAGGAAAAAATAATATCTGTGAAATATATGAAGTTTATAAACAACAGTTACCGTATAATTTGATTCCGATCGGTGAGTTAGATGGAGGAAACCTTTTATGTATTAATCGATTAAATTATGCCATATATATATGGATTCATGATGATATAAAAGAAGGTGTATATTTAGCCCAAAATAGTATTGTTGAGTTGATAGAATCCTTTGAATTGTTGGAGAGTACAAAAAATCTAGATTTAGGAATTGTGGAAACCAGATTTTCGGCAAGTTTCCTGGATGCACTAAAAAATTATAAAAAATGAAGTGATTAGAAGAAAAATACTGCCGGTGTAATTATGAGATATTTGTATGATAAATGATGTTGTATCATTTTAGTTGACGCGTCATTCATAAGGATTTGATTTATAATAATCCAAGAGAAATAAGGAGAGTGTCAAATGAGTATAAAGGTAGTAAAGCATATTAATGATGACGAAAACAATAGAATAGAGTATTTGTTTGTTGATTTCGATTATTTTGATGGTAATGACCTTGTTGCAAAGATTTTCTGTGAGGAATATCAAATGTTATCGGATGAAAAGATAGATGGAATATGGTTCAGCATTATTAAGTTGCATAAGGATTCAACAGAATATGATTTGGTATGGCATGAAGATGTTGGGAATTACATATTTAGCCTAAAACAAGATGAGACAACAACAATTGAATTGGAGCAAAGACTTGAGTTCGTAGTTAGTAAATTAAATAATATGATTAAATTCCGAGTCTAATTTTGATGAAAGCAAACTAATTATGGTAAAAGCAAATTCGAAATTTGATTGCTGCACATTTAAAACAGCATTATTATTACATAGTGATTTTTGTTGTTCTTCATTCCGTTATGCAGATTTCTCCGATTCAATAATTAGAAACGTCTATTTTTCAAAATGTGATTTAAGAGGTGCTAATATTGTATGTGAGGGATTAGAAAGTTGTTTGTGGACAGATGCGATTTATGATAATTCTACCTTGTGGAAAGAAGATTTTAAGGCGTATGAATATGGGGCAATAAAAGTTTAAGCCAAGCTGTCACCATTGAGCATCTGTACCAAGGTGTGCAAAAAAGGAACAAATGGAGTTGTTGGATGGTCATAAAAACAATGAAATACGAGAGAGCGGTAAAGCAATGGTTCAATATGAAATGTATTTCACGAATGAGTATATAGAAGAAATTTTAGATGATTTAGTAGTAATCATGGAATTACATATTGATAAAAGAGATATAGATGCAGTAATGCAAGAAAGAGATAGAACTAGTCTGAATAATTCACTGCTACTAAAAAGTGAACAGGGTTCTATTTGCATTGATTGTAATGATAAGGACTGGATTTTTCCCTTAATTGCAATATGTCAGGATGGAGTAGCTGCTAAAATAAAGGAAATCATGTTAAAATGGGATAATTTGATAAGAGATGAATATGGACAAAAATTAACTGAGGAAATTTGTAATGTTTATGGAAAAACTCAAACATTGCTCAGCGTTATAGAAGGGTATTATGGTATTACAATATTCTGATTGCAGGGAGGATTTTTTTGCACTACAGCCAAATGGAAAAGTTTTTCAATGTATATCAACTCAAAAAGAGAAGATTACATTGAAGTATGGAGAAAAAGTATTTCGAGTTAACTCCAGGCTTTATAAGGTAGTCGGGGAACTGCTGTATAAAGTGGGAGATAGAGTAGAAATTATTGAAAGATCATTAGTAGGACAAATCTCAGATGTAAATTGGCATATAAAGGATGATGCACCATTCTATTTTGTTGAATTTGGTGGAAAGAAAAGTGGAAAGCGATATAGGGATTGTGATTTAAGGGAAGAAAGCGGAGAAGCAAATGGAATGGCTAGAGATATGCTCAGATGAAAATTTAAACAAACAAGGAGTTGTTAAATGGATAGGATAAATGTTGCAAGAAAAACCTTGAATTTTAAGGAAAAAATTCTTGACTAAATAGGGAGAGGTAGATTATGGAAAGAAAAGAACAAATTGTGATTACGCTTCGAATTAGGAATCATCCGGAGTTAGCAAAAAAATGGATTTCAGAAATGCAATTTTTTACGCCTAAACTAATGTCGCTGGGAAACCGAACAAATTATAAAATGGTTTCTTATAAAGAAAAAAAGTTTTTAAATGAATTAGATATGGCGCTAGAAGAAGAGGAGTACTCAGCAAAGTTATGGGATAGGGGGAATGGGTTGCTTGGTATAATTAAAAATAATCATAATATAACCACGATGCTTGATGCGCTATTGGAATATGACATATTTTTATCTAATCAGGAAAAAATCTATGCGTTAATTAATAATATTATGAATGAAGTCGGCGTTGTTGGAATCGCCGTTTATGTGACTGATAGTAGGTGGCAAAACAATACAGAACTAGAACGTTATAAAAGAGCAAACAGGAGCTTGGAAGGAATCCCTCTAAAGAAACATCCATATCGTAAAGGGAAGCAGGCAGTAGATGTAGATAAATTACCCGGCCATGAGGAAGTAGTTGGCGGCATATGGTTTGGCGCAGTATGGAAGATGTGGTTTCACGAATCCTATTATCAGTATGTTCCGCGCGAGGGGGTCGAGAATTTTAAAGACTGCTACAGCAATGAGGAGATATCGGATACATGCAGATACATCACTCTTTATCAGAATGTTTTAGACTATGAGAAGCCGGAAAACAGAGAAAGACAGATCAAATTTAAGGAGGCGATCCGTTTTCAGGAATCTGTGGAGAAGTTAAAGGAGACGGTAAAAAATATGCCTCAAAACCCGCATATGGAAATTAATAAAGGAGAATTTGAGCATGGCGGGGTAAAACAGGTTAGAGTCTATTTGGATGATGATGAAAATCAAGTGCGTAAAAATAAAGCTTCCAAGGTAAGAATAGTGGAATATGACGAAAGTGATAAGGTTATATGGAAAGATATAGTAATATTGTAAAAGCAGCCGTTTTAGAAATTACAGAAACAGGAATTATTTTTCCATATTTTCTAAACAGGACAGCAGAATGATGAGTTGACAGGGTAGTATTACTTTAGGGCAAGATATTATAACCCTGTATATGGGCGTTTCATGCAGGAGGACGTCTATCAGGGGGCGGGCTGAACCTGTATGCGTACTGTGAAAGCAATCCGGTGGCGTATTATGATCCGAGCGGGTATAATGCAGCTGACTGTGGAAATGCAGCTACAAGGGATACGGATGGGCAGACGATAAATACGTGACGGAACAGACTACACAAGGTAATGAATCCAGATGGTACTGTAAAAAGTAGAGCATTTTATGATGCAAACGGTTGGCAGTTTAATAGACAAGATTTTGACCATTCGCATTTTGATACAAAACTCAACAGTCGTATCAACCGCACGAGCATAGTTATCATTACAATGAGAATGGTTATAGGGATGGTGTATGGGATGGACCACTTACACCGGGATATAATAATCTTCCTACACAATAAGGAGAATTGATACAATGAGTTATTTTTTATTTGGTTCTTTTAATTCAGTATATGATAAAGAATTATTAGAACAAGTGAAGTCATATGCATCTGACAAGAACATTTATATCTGGTTCGGTGAGGAAATAATGTTTTACAAAGAGATACATAGAATGTTGGAAGAGCAGAAATCGGATGGAAACATTAAATTTGCGATTACATCAGAAAACCAACCTTGTAATAGTAGTGATGTACTTTTTCCCTTCGATAAATTTTCTAGTGATGTACTGTTTGCAGATGAATCCAGAAATTTTTACAAACAGTGTTGCAAGGATAACATAAATATATTATTTGACTGTTTGAAATATCTAATTGACTCATTGCATATTAGACAGGTAGAAATATTTGTTGTTGAAGGATATGATGATATTTTTCGAAAAAAAGTATGCAGCATTGATGAACTAAAACAAGATTTCCTTTGTCAAGTAGAGGATAAAGTAGCGATAGAATCTTGTATTTATCGTGTAAACTCATAATTTCCTTGACGATCCCCAAACGCCCATGTTACATTGGCACACATCAGGGGGAATAAGGGGGAGGGAAATCTCCCACCACTATTAAATAAAAACGCAGTATCAGCGGTATCCCAAGATCCTAAAAAGTCATGAATACCGCTTTGATAAGCCCTTATTGATGGAGGAATATTTATGAATGATTCTGTGTTAAATAGTTTTCATGAAATATATTTAGATAAGAATAATCTGTTATCATATAAGAACTATTATAATGCCTTAAGGTTATGGGTAAAAAAGAATGAAAAAAATTTTAGTTCAAGGCTGCAATATAGTAGTAGGTTAAGGATGTTGCTTGATTTAGATGAGGATAAATATTTAGTTGAAAATCCGGGGTTTTATTTGGATATGGAGGAAAAAAGAAAGAGTAGAGTAGGCTTTTCTAAAATAGATACAATGTTGATGGTGATTTGCGTTATATAAAAGTGTTATCGAGCAGTGCCAAGCATAATAAAGTTTTATTAGAATGCAACATATGTGGTAGATTGGCTAACCTTGATGGCTGCAGATATGAGGGGAGAAAAATAGATAGCTATTACCCGGCGTGTAAAGAAGAAATATTATATGAACATTAGATGCAAAAAATGCATTAATACTGAAGGTGAGCATAATGAATAAAATAACATTTGAAGAATTTTGTAGTATAATGTCATTCGATATTACCAATAATCGAACTTGTATTGAAATTGAGTTTTGTATTGATAGCTACAAAGATTATCAATGTTCTTGGTTAGGGAAAATGCTGTATGGTAAAGATGAAAAAGTTATATATTGGTTTGGTTTAACTGAAGATGGTTCACAAGGTTATGATTTTGAGTCATTTGACCAATTTTTGGATGCAAAAGTTTTCCATGGCAAGAGAATTAAAGAAATCCGGGATTTAGTTACTATATTGTCTATAGATGCTTGTAATATAGAAGAGCGATTACCATTTTATTTAGGTTTAGAATAATGGTTTGCTAAATGAAAACCCTAATCGTGTTTCTAAATTAAAAAGCTCTTATATAGTTGTTGGCTAATTGATTACAGGTTATGTTTTACAAACATTTTGGGAGGCTAATTATGGAAAAAGAAGTGTTTATTTTAGAATCATATGAGATATGTAAAGAAAAAGAAATGATAATATTTTACGGGAGAGTGATAGAAAAAGTTACAATAGGAGATAAATTAGCATACCGTGCGCAAGAAACGGGAACAAAATATTATAACATAACAGAAATAATAGCATATAGGAAGAAATTCGATTCATTAGAAAGAGGAATGACAGGGGCATTATTAGTGCAAGGAGAAAAGCAGGATTTTGCCAAGTGTTCAATCTTGACAAAGACCACATAAAGTTACGAAACGTATCATGAATACGATGAAAAATTCCTCCGTGTCCGCATATGGGACACCAATGGCTATCGGTTTGTTAATGAAGGAGGTATTTGGCATGCGATTAGATAGTATTTTTTATAATGGAATTATTAATATGTTTGATGCGTGCATGGATAGAACATTTGGTGCAGATATCAAAAAAATAGAAACTATTTGCAATTTTGAACACATGGGTTCTTTCATATTAAAATATAATTATCTTCCTAATAATTATAAAATTGAAATAGAAAATGAAATTAGGACATATGATATTATAATTTATGATACTGAACAAGCATCTAATTCATTGTACCGTATTAGCAAATTCAAAAACCAGCTTGATAGAGAATGTATTGAAGATTCCATTTTATTACTAAAAAATGTTTTGGAAAAAAATGACTTTAATATGTACTTTCATAAAAATGGAAAATTATATAGAAAAAATGCTGAAGGTATAAAAAGAGTTAAAGATATAAAGGAGTTATTTAATGGATAGGATAAATGTTGCAAGTGAATATTTGAAATACAGAAGAAGATGGGGAAATGTGTTCCTGTCGAAAGTGTATAGTTACACGGAAGGCGTTTTTAGAAAAGAGTTGTAAATCGGCGAGGAGGGGGAGTCTGGCGAGATTTCCTAAGATAGGGGGTTATATGCTCGGTGCTGTGATCGGTGACATTATTGGTTCCACATATGAAATTCACAATGTCAAGACAAAAGATTTTGAATTGTTTCCCAAAGAGAGTCATTTTACAGACGATACGGTGCTGTCCGTGGCGGTGGCGGATGCGATTTTGAACAGGGAACAATCGAATGTAAGCCCTCGCAAGTCCTATGCCATGTGGTACAGACAGTATTACCGCAGATATCCCAATGCCGGATTCGGGCAGATGTTTTCGGAATGGGCTAATTCGGAGAATTACACAGTACAGAGGAGTTTTGGCAATGGAGGCGCAATGCGGGTCAGTGCCATAGGATATGCCATGGAGTCGATTAAGGACATCAAAAAAGAGATAGATGCCAGTTGTCATTACACTCACAATACGAAGGAAGCCAAGCGCGGCGCCGAAGCGGTCGCCCTCTGTATTTATCTCGCAAGGATGGGGGCTTCTAAAGAAGAAATTCGCAAGTACATAGAACAAAACTACAGATATCCATTAGTGAGATTGAGTGAACTTCGACAAAACTATGTGTTTGACAGCCGTACATCCTACTCGGTGCCACCCGCAATCGAAGCTTTTCTGGAATCGGATTCTTATGAGGACGCCATCCGTGGAGCTGTTTCTATTGGTGGCGACAGTGATACCATCGCCTGTATGGCAGGCGGGATGGCAGAAGCCTATTATGGCGGGATTCCGACAGAAATCAAAAACCGTGCAATGTCCTTTCTGGACATTGGACTGAAGACGACAATCAATTCTTTTGTGCGCAAATTTTGTCTGTGACAGGGAGAAGTGTGGGAGAAGTCCAATTAAGTTTTTTAAATTGGATTATAAAAAAATTTTATTCTTTATGTGGAGAGGAGATAAAAAATGTATAACGAATTAGTGAATTTAATAAATGCTGCAGAAGAAAATGTTGATTTTTCGACTTATGGAGAGGGCATTTCAGATGAATGGATAGAGCTGGCCGAAAAAAGGTTAAATGTAAAATTTCCGACATCATATAAATGGTGGTTAAAAAACTATAAAGGTGGGGAAATTTATGGTGAAGAAATTTACAGTATATATGGCATTGATTTTGACAGTGTAGTAGGCGGCGATGTAGTATATATAAATGAATTAAGTCGTAAGCAAGATGACGATTATAATGACAAGCTGATTATTTCTGAACCTAATGATGAGTTGTTTTATTTTGATTTGTCGAAAGGATTAATAGAAGGAGAGTATCCTGTTTATGAGTATTATAAAAAGGAAGCTTATGCATCAGATTTTATTGAATTTTTAAAACGTAGAATAGCAGAAGTATAATAAGTTTTTCCAATCTTAGTAGGGATTCTTTTTATTAAGAATAATTCAAAAATTAAGGAAAATTAACAATGGAATTAATAGAAATAGTTATGCATGCGTTTGAAAGCATAATTAAGAAATACAATTTGCAATCATCAATTATTTCAGAAGAGGAAGTGGTATTATTTTCTGATAAATACATATTATCTTTTTTGCGCCATTCGGGTGAACTTGAAATGGTGTATATTGAAAAGAAAGAGGATGGAGACTTATATGCGTATTGTAATATTGATTCTTTCATTGCAAATTCGGTTTCAGACGAAGCAAGGATGCAGATAAAAGAGCGATTGAAAAAAGAATCAAAAACGGAAATAGATTTAACACTAATTGCCTATACATTAGAAAAGAAATGGGATGATTTATTATTAGGTGGTAAAGAGTGGATAAAAGAATATCAAAACTTTTTATTATATATTCCGCCAAGAAATGTTACTCAATTAGAAAAAAGATATAAAGGAAAATGTATATAACTTAATCTGTGATTAGGCAGAGGTTTTATGTTTTTGATTTTCCTGTCAATCATTTTTGCCTGTGTTTTCTATAATGTAGGAGTATTAAGGAGGTTACAATAAAATGACAGTAAATGAACTAAAAAACAAATTGGATGAAATAGGTGTTTCTCAAGATTTATATTCTATTATGATTGGTGGATTGCCAGATGAGAGATTATGTATAGTGAAAGAGGAAATGTGGCAAGTATATTACAGTGAGCGTGGCCATAAAGTAGGACAAAAGGTTTTTGAAACTGAAGAAGAAGCATGCGAATATTTTTATGAAAAGATGAAAAGATATTCGACGATTTAAAATTTAGTGATTTTTGAAAAGCAGTTTATCCATACCCATGGTCTACGGCAACTGGCAATCTGGAATATTGTATGCCGCAGCCTGGAACAAAAGTCTATTTGTATTTATTTCTTTTCAATCTAAAACCACAAAAGGTGAACATCTGCTTATGCTTGGACAGGATAATCTCAAAATAAAAGCAGGGCAGTATTACTTAAGGGCCAGATATAATAACGCTGTATATGGCCATTTCATGCAGGAAGACGCCTATCAGGAGTACGGCCAGAACCCGTATGCGTACTGTGACAGCAATCCGGTGGTGTATTATGATCCGAGTGGGTATAATGCAGCTGGCTGTGGAAATGCAGCTACAAGTGATCCGGATTATCAGACGATAAATACGCAGACGGAACAGACTACACAAGGTAATGTAGAGGGTGGTACAGACACCGTAGCATATCATTCTATTGGTGGAGAGAATGGTGCTAACAAAATACTGCAACCACAAATGGTCGCGCCGATAGGAGATTAGCAATGGATAATGGAATGAATAAATTTAAACTTACTGTTGCACGAGGAAAATGTTTAAACTGTGGAACAGAACGTATTTCTTATTTTACTTCCGGCTATACATATGGCGAAAGAATTGTTTCTACTAAAAGTGGGAAGAAATGTGCTTATGCAAACCTCCTTAACGAAAATATTATACAAGAATTAAAAAAATATTGTGCAGAATTATGTTTGGAAAATGGAATAAGTATAACATCAAGTAAATTAGCAAGAATTGTACCAGATATATATGGAATAACATGTGATGAAATTGATGGCGAAGAAATAGATACTATTCCTAACACAAAATGTCCGAATTGTCTTGAAAAAATGGTGGAAGATGATAAGTTCGGCGAGCAATTAAAAGAAATTGAAGTATTCGAAGTAACACATAATTCATGGGAAATGTTAGGAGATAATGAACGAAAAGAAAAAATTAATCGGGAGTTATTTAGGCAAGGGTATCTGAAATAAAAGGTATATAACAAAGCGGTGTTTTAAGTAATACACTTATACCTAATCCCAATTATGGAGGTAAATAATGGTGGAAGAAAAATATGAAGTAATGTGCGATATCAAAGGTGATAAAGTCAATGCAATGGTTATTACAAATGAAGTGAACGATATATATAAAATTTATTTTAAAGCTCAAGGTTATAATACATACGCAGAAGGCGAAAATTTCTTTTATGCATTACTTGAGCTGAGAAAAGAACTTGAATTACAAGATGTTAAATTGCTTTGTAAGGGATGCTGTAGAGACGTATATCCATCACCAATGATATTAAGTATGGGGGATGCTATAAAAGCATACAAACTGACAATGGGTAAGCATGCTCTTACTAAAGATATTGTAAGCATTTTTGATCCATGTGAATTAGATGAATATGCCTCTATAGAGGAGCAATATGCATATTATTTAGAGTGGAGTAAGTGTAAAAAAAATTAATGATACGGATTAAACAACGAATTTATTCGTTTTGCAAATTTTGTGCCTACGGCATATCCTATAAATACTCCCGCAAATCCCTAAAAGGAGAGGGAAACTAATGGAAGAAAAGTTAAAAATATTAATTGAAAAGTGTGTAGCTATTTTGGATGCAGAATCGATTAATGAAGTTTGGCATTTTTACAATCATGACGAATATGAAATGGCCTTAGAAGGTCTATTAATTGAATTAACATCTGCTGGAAAATATCCAAGTAATTATGATTTTGATCAATTGAATGAATTAGTCGTTTATTATGATTTAAAAAATGAAGCTGTATTTGATGTTAATATTTGGGATAAATATATATGTTGGAGAAAAATAATATAGATTATTCCAATATTTAGAATAGTTATTAAAAGCAGTATAGTCCGAAAATATGGCGAATTAAATAAAGAAGCGCCTATGGTAAAATAAGTGCAGAAGCAGCGCTTAAAATAAGCGCAAGCGCTTATTACAAATTGCTTCGCAATTTGAATTATGCGC
>VIDL01389644.1_pt1 | contig 10327 bp, 8 predicted proteins | sample 5025111 | NCBI WGS metagenome assembly VIDL01 (sample SAMN11851957, study PRJNA449069) | gut metagenome | isolation source: stool from female vole | host: Microtus ochrogaster | place: USA:Florida | collected 2017
ATATGTACATTTGAATTACAATGTCACTTTTTCACAAATGGTTTGTCCACAGAACAGCTTTTGGTAAAATTTTATAACATTTTCTCCGCAATCAATACATCCATACAGTGCTGGTGAGGTATACCGCCGCTGTTGCCAAGTACATTAAAATGCCCCTGCAGCAATGTCTGCAGATAAAATTTTACGCTGGTCTTTCCATAGCTTCCGGTCACACCGATCACCGTAAGTCCGGATGCCTGTTTCAGCTTCTTTTTTGCATCATTGATAAAATACCGATTGACCGCCTTCTCTATCGGACGGTTGACCACATTAACCGGGATCAGAAAAACCGCCTGCAACGGAATCAGCAGTCCCATAACTGCGGGCAGATATAGATATCCGAGAAAATAAATTACCGGGATAATCACGATCAGATTTATGATCAGATCTGAAATGACCAGCCTCTGTACTCTTTTCGTAAATACCAGCTTTTTCTTGACATTGCTTTTCTTTAAATAGTTGTAATACTTAATGACAACCAGCCAGTAAAGGCACAGGACTATCCTCAGCCAGTCTGCCGGAAATAACATCAGAAAAACGCCTGCCAATCCCGGAAAAATAAGTATCAGCTGTTTGCGCAGATTTTTTTTGATCCATGTCCTCTGCTCATTGTTCTTATAACCGTTTAACTGAAACATGTGAAGATTGTAGCGCATCACCAGATAAAAAGCAGACGCCGCCAATACAACGCTTATGATCACTTCTGCCAATTGCAGCAAATCTTAGTTCCTCCTCAAAATATAATACCAACCTATAAATACTTACCTAATATGAAAATATGACTTCATGATTCCTGCAAACTGCCCCGGCTTCTCTAAAAAACAGAAATGCCCCGTCCCCGGAATAACCGCCAGCCCGGCATCCGGAAGCCGTTCTTCCATCAACTTCGCATCTGTGATCGGCGTTGCGGTATCCATATCTCCCCAGATCAAAAGCGTCTCCTGCCTGATCTTGGGAAGCAGCTCTGTCAGGTCTTCATTGACAGCTTTAACCATGCATTGGCGCATCATAGGCGTTGCGTTCCGATAATCCTCAGATCCCTGTTTGCTTTTCCATTCATCAATCAGCTCCGGGCAGATCTTATAGATCAGTTTCAGATTAACAAGTTTTTTCAACATTTTATAACGCCTGATCTTCATTTTCTGCCGCCACGTCCTTTTTGGCAGGATACCGGCGCTGTCCACCAGAACGATCCTGCTGATCTTCAACGGAAGATCTTCCCTTGAAGCAAGTTTTATGATCACCCTGCCGCCATAAGAATGTCCAAGCAGCACTGCTTCGCTGATCTTCAGCGCATCCATCAGCTTCAGAAAAAAATCAGCATACGCATCCACGTCCCATGCTTCCCTCGGCTCCTCGCTTGCGCCAAATCCCGGAAGATCAAACTGCACGACGCGGTATTGGCTGCTGATACAGGCTGCAACCGAATCATAGACTGAAAACTCCGTACCCCATCCCTGCAGGATGACTACCGTCTCTTCGCCTTCTCCCGTGATCTTATAACTGATTTTATAACCATCTACTATGATTTCCATCCACTCATTTCCCCACATCATAACAACTGACCGCCCAAGATGTATGGATAAATAGTTATGTAAACCAGAGTTGAATAACTCAAAGCCTGCACATCCATACTCCATTGAGGTTTGCATAACTCGAAGCCTGCACATCTATGTCCCAAAAATGATTTCATTTATGATTTTTTTGGGACATAGATGTACGGGCAAAGAGTTATGTAAACCGTAGTAATATAAACCGTGGTAATGTAAACCGGGATCTCCTACCTCTTCACAACATAGAGCTATAGTCCGTCATCGACATTTTGACTATAGCTCTTGTGTTCATCCAGATATCATCTTTTATTTTACAACAAAGTTTACAATTTTTCCGGGCACATAAATTTCCTTTACCACCGAGCCCTGACTTAAGAATTCCGCAACCTTCGCATCCTCCTTAGCCGTCTGAAGAGCCTCTTCCTTCGTTGCTTCTGCAGCAATCTTTACCGTACCGCGAAGTTTGCCATTGACCTGTACGCCGATCTCTATGACTGCATCTTTTGTCTTCTCTTCATCATATGCAGGCCATGGCTGTTGTGATAAAAATCCCTCTCCGCCCATCGTCTCATAGATCTCTTCACAAAGATGCGGGGCAAAGGGATTCAGCAGTTTGATAAAGATGAGCATTTCCTCCCTAGTCAGCTTCCCTGCCTGATAAACATCATTGACAAGCGCCATCAACGTAGCGATCGCCGTATTGAACTTCGTCTCCTCAATATCGGAAGACACCTTCTTGATCGCCTTGTGGAACTTACTTTCCAGTTCCGCAGAAGGTTCGCTGTCATCGATCATATCCGCCATGACGGCAACACGCTCCAGAAAACGCTTGCAGCCTTTTACGGAACTGTCATTCCATGGAGACGCCGCAGCATAATCACCCATAAACAGGATATAAGTACGAAGGGTATCTGCACCATATTCCTCTACGATTTCCAACGGATCGATAACGTTTCCTCTGGATTTACTCATCTTCTCACCATCAGCGCCTAAGATCAGTCCCTGTGCGGAACGTTTTGCATAGGGCTCCGGTGTGTTCACCTCTCCGATATCATATAAGAAATGATGCCAGAAACGGGAATAAATCATATGCCTTGTCACATGCTCCATGCCGCCGTTGTACCAGTCAACCGGCATCCAATAATCAATCTTTTCACGATCTGCAAAGCAATTCTTGTTATGCGGGTCCACATAACGGATAAAATACCATGAAGATCCCGCCCATTGCGGCATGGTATCTGTCTCGCGCTTCGCATCTTTCCCACATTTAGGGCACTTGCAATTAACAAAGGAATCTATCTTCGCAAGGGGTGATTCTCCTTCCTCCCCCGGCTCAAAGTTTTCTATCTCAGGCAGTCTGAGCGGCAGCTCCTCATAAGGTACGGGCACAATACCGCAGTCCGGACAATGTACGATGGGAATCGGCTCGCCCCAGTATCTCTGGCGGTTAAATGCCCAGTCCTTCATTTTGAACTGGATACCTGCACTACCGATGCCCTTTTCCGTCAGTTCCTTAATCATCCGTGCAATAGAGTCCTTCTTATTGGTATATCCATTCAGAAATTCAGAGTTGATCATCTCGCCGTCGCCGGTATAAGCTTCCTTATCAATATCGCCGCCTTTGATGACCTCAATAATATCTATGCCAAATTTTTTTGCAAAATCATAGTCTCTCTGGTCATGTGCCGGAACTGCCATGATCGCGCCGGTACCATATCCCATCATAACGTAATCCGCAATAAAGATCGGAATATTCACGCCATTCACCGGATTGACCGCCTCAATACCTTCCAGCCTCACGCCTGTCTTTTCCTTCACAAGCTGCGTCCTTTCAAATTCCGTCTTCTTGACGCATTCCTGACGATACGCCTCTACAGCGTCCATGTTTTTGATCTTCGCTGCATACTGATCGATCAGGGGATGTTCCGGTGCAATAACCATAAAGGTAACGCCAAACAATGTATCCGGTCTGGTGGTATAGATCTGTAATTTATCCTCTGCACCCGCAATCTTGAAATCCACAAATGCACCTGTGGATTTACCGATCCAGTTTACCTGCTGCTGCTTGATATTTTCCGGATAATCTACCGTATCCAGACCGCTTAACAGTTTGTCCGCATACTCTGTGATCCTCAGATACCATACCGTCTTAGAACGTTGTACAACGTCGCTGTGGCAGATATCGCATTTACCGCCCTGACTGTCTTCATTGGAAAGTACCACCTTACAGGACGGACAGTAATTCACCAGCGCCTTATCCTGAAATACCAGTCCCGCATCAAACATCTTCAGGAAGATCCACTGCGTCCAATGGTAAAAATCCTCATCAGTGGTATCTACGGTACGGCTCCAGTCAAAGGAAAATCCCACCTTTTTTAACTGCTCGGAAAATCTTGCAATATTCCGGTCCGTAATGATCCGCGGGTGGGTGGAAGTTTTGATCGCATAATTCTCCGTCGGAAGTCCAAACGCATCAAATCCGATGGGGAACAATACATTATATCCCTCCATCCGCCTCTTTCTGGCAAGCACTTCCATACTGGAATATGCCTTGATATGACCTACATGCATACCCGCTCCGCTGGGGTAAGGGAACTCGATCAGCCCGTAAAATTTCTTCCGGCTCTTATCTCCATCCTGTGCCCGGAAAATCCCGGCTTCCTCCCATTTTTTCTGCCACTTGGGCTCTATCTTCTTAAAATCGTGCCTCATTACAACATCTGACCTCCGTATCATAATGCTTACCTTACGCGGATATTATACTCTTAACCTTTTCAATTGTCACGTATTTTCTTATTTTTAAGTGTATTTTATTGGCGTCTGTCTTTATTGTATCTCCTGCTGCAGCATTTCTATCGCGCGTTCCAGCTGATTATCCGTTGCATCCTGCTTATAAGCCTCTGCATCAAACTCCAGCTCAATATCCGGCACAACGCCTACCTTATGGATATCGTTCCCCAGCGGTGTATAATAATGACTCACTGTCAGTTTGATCGCAGAGCCGTCGTCCAGCGCAATCAGACGCTGTACGATACCTTTTCCATATGTGGTTGTTCCAAGCAGTGTTCCGATCCCATAATCCTTGATCGCCCCCGCAAGAATCTCCGATGCACTGGCGCTGCCTCCATTGATCAGAACGACCAGTGGTACGTCGATACATCTTGACCCATCGCAGTCATATTCTTTTCTTTCCCCATATTTATCTTCCGTATATACGACCAGCCCTTTCGGCAGCAACATCCTAGCGATCTCCACCACCGCAGACAGGTTTCCGCCGGGATTACCCCTGAGATCCAGGATCAATCCTTCCATGTCATTACCCTTTACCGTGGCCAGCGCTTCCGCAAACTGGTCTACCGTCACTGCATCAAATTCTGCAATACTGATATATCCGATATTTCCCTCCAGCATTTTATATTCCACCGTGGGCGTCTCCACCTTACGACGCTCTATCGTCATCACAAGCTCCTCGCTGGTAGACGGTCTTATGATGTTAATCGTCACTGTAGTCCCTTCCGGTCCCTTGATCATATCGGTCACATCTGACAGATTCATATCACATACATCCGTGCCATCTACTTTGTAAATATAGTCATCGACCAGAATCCCCGCTTCTTCTGCCGGCGCATTACGGATGACGCCCGTAATCAACGGATATCCGGTAACTATATCCTTCTTCAAATATGCGCCGATCCCATAATAGATCCCCTCTGTAGAGTTCTGTAGGGCGATCCACTGCTCAGGAGTATAGTATTCCGCATAGGGATCCCCCAGACTGTTCATCAGACCGCTGTAAAGCCCGTCAGCAAGAACATCCTCATCTAAATCTTCCACATAATAATATTCTATTGCTGATTTTAATAAATTAACCTTTTGTATAACGTCATTATCAAAGTCTTCCGAGTCAAAATCCGTCCGGTCAATACCGCCTGTTCTTCCTCCCAGTATGCCTGACGTCTGAGTGCTGCTCTGCTCATACTCCTCAGCCGGTGCAAAAAGCATCTTTCCGCATAAAACGCAGCAAACGATAAACACAGAAATCAATAGTCCCGATAAAAGTCCGACCCAATAGTCTTTTTTATTCATATCCCACTCCATACCTTTCCTGTCATTCTTATTATCTGTCTATCCTATCAAAGATAGCTTCTCGGATCCACATACTGTCCGTTCAGACGCACCCCAAAGTGCAGATGATTGCCTGTACTTCTCCCTGTCGTTCCCACCGCCGCAATCTTTTGGCCTCTCGTAACATATTCTCCCGTCGAAACATACAGCGCTGAGGCATGCATATAGATCGTATATAATTTATCGCCGTGGTCGATCATAATATAATTGCCCATACTGGAAGAATAACCGGCAGCCACCACCCTGCCGTCATATGCCGCCAGGATCGGGGAACCTCCGGGCGCCGCCATATCCATCCCGTTATGGAATTTTTCCACCCCCAAAGTCGGATGCATACGCCATCCAAAGGGATCCGAAATTCTGGTATAGCTTGGCGCCGGCCAGATAAATATACCGCCGTCATATTTTAGTCTTGTAGCCTCCGCCAGAGCCGCCTGATCCGCAGCGATCTGCGCCTCCAGCGCAGCAATAATCTGATTCTGCTCTGCTATCTCCGCATCATATTCCCGAATTGCCTGCTCCTTGGTGGCAATATCCGACTCATACGCAGTGATCTGGACCTGCTTTTCATCGATCAGCGCATTCAGATTGTTCTGTTCTTCTTCGGCAGCCGCCTTTGCTTCCTCCAACAGCTCCTGCTCCGAAAGCAATTCCTGCCTGCAGAGTTCCGTATATTCTACTACCAGCTGGTATTCCACCAATTTATTCCGGTCATAAGCGGACAGCTGCTCGATATAATCCGCTTTATTGAGCATATCCGCAAAGGAATCCGAATCCAAAAGCATCTCCAGATACAGTGAATCCCCCTTTTCATACATAAACTGGATACGCTCTTTCATCGCTTCATACTGATCTGTCGCCACCTGCTCCGCCTGAACCAGTTCTTCCTGTGTCTGCACTATCTCCGCTTCTTTTGCTTCAATCAGTTCATTCAGGGAATCAATATTGCTCTGAATCCCCGCCACCTGAGCATCCAGCTCCGCAACATATGATGACATCTCATTTTTCGTAGCTTCCAGACCGTTGACAATGCTCTGCAGATTACTGCGCCCGTTTTGAAGCGCCGCTCTCTGACTCTCCAGACCATCCAGTTCATTTTCCTTTTCACTGATGCTTTCCCGCAGTCCGTCAATATATTCGTCGTTGTCCGCTTTGCTGACCGCGCTGACATTCAGGATCACCAGCGCCGCCAGACATAGTCCCATCCATAGTCTGTACCTTATCTTCATAGTAATAACCATGCCCTTTCCAACAACCTGCACATTAGACTTTAATATGTCTCTTAACCGTTACATAACTTCCGATAAATCCGATCCCGATTCCCACACCCAGCGAGATAGGCACCAGATAATGAAATACCTCTCCCACCGGCACAAATGCCAAAAGTTTGGTCAAAACCGAAAAATTCTCTACAATATAAGCAAGCATCTCATTATACAAAAGATAGATGATTCCCAGCGGCACCAGAGAACCCAATGCACCGATAATAATACCTTCGATCACAAACGGCGACCGCACAAAGAAATCCGTCGCACCGATATATTTCATAATCGCGATCTCATCCTTTCGGACGGAAATACCGATCATGACCGTATTGGAAATCAGGAAGATCGATACTGCCAGCAGAATCGCGATCATACCGATTGACACATAGGCAACCAGTGAATTCACACCCATTAAAGTATTCGCAGTCACCTCCGAACGATTGACGCGTCTGACGTCCTCGATTCCCTCCAGATAAGCCACCAGCTCCGCCTGACGGGATACGTCATTTAAGTAGATCTCATAATTCATGGAATTAGCAAGCGGATTCTCCGTAAATCCGTCCGCATATCCCTCCAGATATTCTACCTTAAACTCCGCCCATGCTTCCGACGCGGAGATATAATTGGCGCTTGCAACTGCCGTATGAGCCCTTATCATGTCCCCTATCTGGGCAATCCGCTCATCCGGCGTACCTTTTTCAAAAAATACGGTTACGGAGACACCCTCTTCCGCGGTTTTTACAATATTCTGGAAATTGGCGATCACCGCATAAAAGATACCGAACAAAAACAGACAGGCCGCAATCGTTGCTACCGACGCAAGCGTAAACCACTTATTTTTAATTGTATTCCGAAATCCCTGATAAATTACATAAAATAATGTGCTAACCTTCATTGCTGTATCCACCCTTTTCCTCATCGCTGATCACAACACCCTTGCGGATCGTGATCACCCGCTTTTTCATCTCGTCCACCATCTTATCATCATGCGTCACCACGATCACCGTTGTACCGTTTTCATTGATCTTTTCTAACAGGTGCATGATCTCCATTGTATTTTTGGGATCCAGATTTCCGGTCGGCTCATCTGCCACGAGGATCGGCGGTCTGTTTACAAGAGCTCTCGCTATCGCCACGCGCTGCTGCTCTCCTCCGGAAAGTTCATCCGGGTTGGCCTTATATTTTCCGGCAAGTCCCACCGTCGCCAGCATATTAGGCACATTACGCTTCATCTCCCTTATCGGCGTCTGTATGATACGCTGCGCAAATGCGACATTTTCATAGACATTTCTGTCTTTCAACAGTCTGAAATCCTGAAATACAACGCCCATACTCCTGCGAAGCTTCGGTATCTTGCCGCGTCTGAGTTTATCCACCTGCAGACCGTTGACCATGATAGAGCCAGACGTCGGTTTCAGTTCCCGAAGCAGAAGCCTGATCAGCGTAGATTTGCCGGAACCGCTGCTGCCTACGATAAATACAAACTCTCCTCTCCGGATCTGGATATTGACATTGGAAAGGGCGGGAACGTCCTTTACATAAGACTTGCTGACATTCTTTAAGGAAATAATCACATCGCCGTCAGCCCTGTTTCTTCTTTTCTTTCCGCCGGGATTGGAATGTGCACCCCTTGTTTCATGCTGCGGCTGTTCCTTAGACGGGTATGACTCGCCTCTTGCTTTCTCATTTCGCCGCTCTCTTACCACGGCATCCCTGTACTCCTCCTGATCTGCATTTCCTCCTGTAGTTTCCCTGATAATGCGTTTTTTTCTTTCTGTAAGTGCGCTCTCCTGATTGTCTTCATAGGATTCCTCCTGCGTGTCTTCATACACCTCATGAATATCCTCATATGAAGGCGCGCTTTCATATGACTTCTGAACTGTTTCATACGCTTCCTGAGTCTCTTCGGCGTATAATTCTCCTTCCATTTCAAAACCGGTATTATCCTCTTTATGGATCCATGAATTTTCAAGATTATTGCTTTCTTCCCTCTGCCGGTCGCGTGCTTCCATCCTCATCTGCAGCTCCGCAATCGCCGCGCGCAGATCTTCTGTATTATTTAATAAATTCTTATCCGCCATGAGTTCCTCCTAACATCCGTTTCTTCTGTTTTCCCTACCTCTAAAACTCCTGCGACTCCATATATTTCATATACCTGACTACCATCAAAGCAATTCTGAACGTGATAGCGTCCTCGAACACCCTAAGGTCAAGGTTTGTACTTTTCTGCAGTTTATCCAGCCGATAAACCAGCGTATTTCTATGGATAAAAAGCTGTCTTGACGTTTCTGAAACATTTAAGCTGTTTTCAAAAAACTTATTGATTGTCATTAATGTTTCCTCATCAAATTCATCCGGACTCTTTCCGGCAAAAATTTCTTTGATAAACATTTTACAGAGAGGGATCGGAAGCTGATAGATCAGACGGCCGATGCCAAGCTCACTGTAAGGAATGATAACCTTATCGGAAAAGAAGATCTTTCCCACATCCAGCGCCATCTTTGCTTCTTTATAAGAACGGCTTACTTCCTTGATCTCTCCTATTGTGGTGCCATACGCAAGGCGCACTCCCTCAATGCCTTCCTTGTTCAGATAAGCTACGATCTGCTGTGCCGTCTTCTCAATCTCCGCCTTGTCCTGCCTGTCCGGAAGCTCCTTTACGATGATCACATTATTTTCATCCACCGCGGTAACGATCTCCTTACTTCCGCTGAGACCCACGCAGTCCTTTACATATTCTAATGTATTACTGTCTTTACAGGAAGCCGTCTCCACAATCAAAACTACTCTTTTCATATCTATCTGGAGATGCAGTTTTTTCGCCCTGCTGTAGATATCTACCAGGAGCAGATTGTCCAGCAGAAGATTTTTAATAAAATTGTCTTTATTAAAACGTTCCTTATAAGCCACAAGAAGGCTCTGTAGCTGAAATGCCGCCATTTTTCCAACCAAATACGTATTTTCACTGACACCCGATGCAATCAGTATATATTCCAACTGCTGCTCGTCAAAAATTTTAAAAAACTGACAGTTCTGTATCTCCTGGCTGTCAGCCGGTGATTTCACAAACTCTACTACTGCATTTCCAAAATCCTTTTTTTCCGACATGGTAGATACAACAGTTTTGCCCTCCGTATCTGTGACGCAAAGTTCTACATGAGCAATATTCATCATACCATCCAGAGTCCCCTGCAATATCTGATTCGAAATCATCTTTTCCTCCATTCTGAAGCGTCTTTCATCAATGCTTCTCCCGATTTCTTAATATGCTGATATGCAAAATAACCAAAAAAATTCCCCTATATCTGCACATCTAAATTCATACATTTTACATTTTAATACATT
>VIDL01001647.1_pt1 | contig 10299 bp, 8 predicted proteins | sample 5025111 | NCBI WGS metagenome assembly VIDL01 (sample SAMN11851957, study PRJNA449069) | gut metagenome | isolation source: stool from female vole | host: Microtus ochrogaster | place: USA:Florida | collected 2017
GAGGGGTTCACCGGAGTGGCTGGTGGGCCTCTCTTTTTTACGTTTTGGGATAGGGCTGATAACATGGCGATTGGTGGTTGCGGGATACTTTTTGGCGAAACCTCGGACTTTTGCCAAAAAGTTCAGTTTTGCCAAATTGTATGGGTTTTGCCAAATTGTCTGCAAATGCTGTTGAAATATGATAGAGAGATACATGAAATACGTCAATGGGGCATATTTTTTATCGGGGACAGGTGCGAACTTTATGTTAAAATGCTAAAAGTGGCTGGATGATGTGATTCCAGACTGAATTTTTTGTTCTGTCTAGTAAAACGTAAGTATTTATGGTAAAATTACAAAATAGCAAGTAGTACGAAGGAGGCCAAATCATGAATAATTTTAGATTCAATTTAAAAGGTCAATTAAATGAAGTCAAATTGCCTGAATACAAGGCTTTATGGCCTCTTTTTGAAACAATTGTAAATTCTATCCAATCAATTGAAGAATCAACAAATTCAAAGAACGGTCAAATTATTGTCCTGGCTAATAGGTTAGAAGATCGGCAAGTAGATATTGATGGGAATGAAGAAGTAAATCCTTTTTTCGAGTTTCAAGTAATTGATAATGGAGAGGGCTTTAACTCTATTAATTATAACTCTTTTTTGGAAGCCTATTCAAATTTAAAGGTTTCAAAAGGGTGTAAGGGAATAGGGCGTTTTTTATGGTTAAAGGCATTTACTAAAGTTAATATTGAAAGTATATATAATGAGGAAGATAAATGGCTAAAGAGACAATTTGAATTTTCGGCTGATAATGGAGTTGAGCCTGAAGAAAATGTAGAGAATAGTAATGATTCAGAATATAAGACGGTGGTCACGCTTTCTGATTTTATATTAAAATATAGGAAAAAGGCAACATTATCATTGGAAGCTTTGGCCAAAAAAATTATAGAGCATTGTTTGCCATACTTTTTGGGTGATAGTTGTCCACATATTGTACTGAAAGATAATTTGGGAGAAACTTACGATTTAAATAAATATTTTGATAATACAATAAGGGATTCCCTACACCGGGATGATTTTGAGAAAGATGGAAATCAATTTTCATTGTACCATATTAGAATGGTTGAAGGTGCTGTAAAGCATGAATTGCATTTTTGTGCTAGTAAACGAGAAGTTAAGTCTTATGATTTAAGTCAGTACATCACGGATTTACAAAAGAGAATTATAACGGATTCGGGCGAAGCCTTTTATTATTTAGGATATTTGACTGGAAACTATTTGGACAGAAATGTTAATCTTAATAGAACAGCTTTTGATTTTGAAGAAGATACTTTATTTGAGAGTGTTTCAGAACGGGAACTTATTGATATTGCAAAAGAGTACATTTTGGCGTATTTAGTTGATGATTTGGAAAAGATAAAGGACGCAAAAAGAGATTTCATTGATTCATATGTTCAAAAAGAGAAGCCTCAATATCGCTATTTATTGAATCGGAAACCGGAATTGTATGATCAGATTCCTGCTAATCTAAGTAAAGAAAAATTGGAATTAGAATTACATTCTGCTACTCAAAAATGGGAAACAGAAATTCATATTCAGGGCAAGGAGATAGAAAAGAAAGTAAAAGATAGTAAGTTTGATAAAGAAAAATTTAGCAAGATATTTAATGAATATTGTAGTTCAATTACGGAAATTAGTAAATCAAGTTTATCGGAGTATGTTATTAGGAGAAAAGCAATTCTGGATTTGTTAGAAAAGGCGATAGAAATTCAGGATGATAATAGATATTGTTCAGAGGATACATTACATTCTATTATTTGTCCGATGCGATATACATCTGACGAAATTGAATTTGAAGAGATGAATCTTTGGATAATAGATGACAGGCTGGCATATCATACTTTTTTAGCATCTGACAAATTAATGAAGTCGTTACCTGTGTTGGATACATCAGAAGAAAAGCGTATGGATATTGCCATATTTGATCAAGCTTTTTCATTTTCAGAGAATCAGGATTTTTTAAATTCAATCTCTATTGTCGAATTCAAAAAACCAAATAGAAATGACTTGAAAAATGATGATAAGAATCCGATTAATCAGGTTTTGGGATATGTTAAAAATATTAAAGAGGGCAAAGCAAAGCGTCCAAATGGAAGACCGTTTGTAAATGTAAATAATACTGCGTTTTATTGTTATGTAATTGCTGATTTGACGGATTCTATGAGAGAAGATGCAGTAAATGCAGGTCTTATATTGGCGCCTGATGGGGATGGATATTTTGGATATAATCAAACAAGAGGAGCCTATATTGAAGTGATTTCCTACGATAAATTGGTAAGGGATGCAAAACAGAGGAATCAGATTCTTTTTGATAAACTTTTTAATCCGAAAGTTAATGAGGTTTTAAATTCAAAGCTACTAAAAGAATAGCATTTAGAAATCATCATATAGTTTTTACTGTTTGGGAAGTCGAAAGTCATTTCCTAGTTGAGAAAATTTTGTAAATACAGTGGAGGATAAAAAATGGCAAAAGTGATAACATTTATAAATATGAAAGGTGGAGTGGGCAAAACTACACTGGCAGTTAATGTTGCATATACATTATCAAAAATTGAAGGTAAAAAAGTGATTCTCATTGATATGGATCCGCAAATGAATGCAACACAGTATACACTCAAAGAATCACAAATGGACGAAATATTAGAGGATAGAAATAAATCGGTGTATGGTTGTTTATCTCCAGATTACCAAGCAAATTCTGTTTTAAAGGGATATGAGCAAAGAAAAGAAGAAAAATGGATTTTTAATGTAGAAAAAGCGTTTGATTTAATACCATCCAGCCTAGATATAATGACATTAAATTTAGCAGCAAATCCATATCGGTTAAAACAATATATACAGAATGATTTAAGTGATAAGTATGATATTGTGATAATAGATTGTCCCCCTACAATATCAGAGTATACAAAAGTATCTTTGCTTGCATCAGATATGTATGTAGTGCCAATGAAGGCAGATCCATTATCGGTTTTTGGACTTCCAATGTTGGAAAATTATGTAAAAGAAACGATTCAGAAGCAATTTGAGCATGATATTAAATTTGTTGGAATAATATTAAATATGGTAATACCATCAAGACTACTGTATAAAAAGAATAAGCCCATAATACAAAGAAAATGGAAGATGAAGCTTTTTCAAAATGAATTGAAGCAATGTGAAGATATTGTAAAAGGATTAGATCCTGAATTGGCAAGCGAAAAATATATATTAGATATGCGAGATTGGAGTGTTGTTGACCAAATTAAAAATATAACCAAAGAGTTAGTTCAGAAAGGTAGGTTATAATTATGAAAAAGGAAACCAAAGATGCATTGTATTCTCTTTTAGATTTGATGGATATGTTAGGAAGTATTGAATTTATCAATTTGGATATTAATAAAGCTAACAGCATACGGAAAGAAGTATTAGATGTTATAGGAGAAAAGAAAGAGGTAATGATTCTTGATAGTAATACGGAAGAATTATTAGGTATTTTACCTATGATTTTATTGGATGTTAATAAATTTCCATCAGCGAAAGAAATAATGAATTTTGCTGAAAAGTGTTTAAATATTAAAATTAAGGGCTACTGGCTTAAACGTTCCAGAGCTGAAGCTGCAGGAATCGTTCTTAATGAAGTTTACGAACAAAGTCCAGAGCAGTTTAATAAATTTTTACAGGCATGGAGTAAGTTTAATGAGAAACCTGATTTTTCTGATTCGGATAATAAAAAAGTAGAGGATGGAAAAGGATTTGTGGAAGCTTGGTTTGAATTTTTTGATAGTTATAAAGGTGTAGAATAATGAAATCAATTGGGTATGAGCTGGAAGAAGAATTTAATGCTGTTACGCAATTTGTAGAAGAAAAATACGGTATTGTAATAAAGGCGAAGGAACAATTAGTTGATTTTACTCAAAATGCGTTGACCTTTATGATGACTATTAAAATTTGGCAAAAGCATTTGTCGCATATTTTTAATAGTATTCCAAAAACAGAAATGTATTTTCAAGAAATGTTATCAAATGCAATTCATATTATACTGTTAGGAAATATAGATATGAAGATTCCTGCTTTGATTATGCTGAGAAGAACGCAAGAACTGATTTTGACATATCTGTATTATAGTGAGCATCCAGTAGAATTATTCAAAAAAGAAATGGATGATAATCTCCGGACGGTCAGTGGATTTAATGAGTTAAAAGATTATATTAAAAACTATCCGTTTTCTATGAAATATAATGTCAATGATGCAAATGTGCAGGAAGTAGTGTTATGTGTTATTGATGATTGGACTCGACAATATAGGGAATTATCAAATTTTGTTCATGGTACAAATAGTAATTTCTTTCAAAAAACGGAATATGTTGACGAATTTAAATTTGTAAAGAAAGATGTTAATTTTCTGACAAAACAAGTGAAAATGCTTTCAAGTATTGTGAATACATTACTTATAATTTTTTATTTTCAAGAATATATAGGATTTGATGAGAATACGGAAAAGAGTCTCATAAGAAATGCAATATCTAATGATTTAGGATATAAAAAGAAGGTCGTTGAAGTTTTGAAAGAAATATAATTTTCGTCTCTGATTCCGAAGATTTATATTATTCCTAAAAGAGAGATTTGTAATTCACATAATGCTTTAAAGTAAAAGCACTATAGAATAATGGGGTAACAACCTTGGCACCTAAGGGTGTCTTAGTTTCTGGTGGATAAAGTTGCGGAAACCTCAGAAATCCCGTAAATTGGGCATTCTTGGCACTACATAGGTCTGAAAGATACATTATTTTCTTGTGTTTTAAGAGGCATTTTTACATTCGGGAGTGGGTGAACTTTTGTTCTGGGGTTCTTTTGCCAAAAAGTATAAACCTTTTGGCGAAAGTCGGATACAATTTGGCGTAAGTGATACCTTTTGGCAAAACCTCATACGATTTGGCAAAAGCCAGTAGTTTCTATGAATTGTATAGGGTTTTGCTAAATGGTGTATGGGAGAATTGATAAAAAGATAATGGGGAAATGATAAGGAGCTTTGCAGGCTCCTTTTTTGGTTGTTTTATGCTTTTCGTTCCCAGTAAATAATCATTTTATGCTATCCGACAAAAGACAGGGAATGCGGCGGTCTGTCATTTCTATAGGCAGGTTGGGCGGCTGGATAACGGAAATGACTTGGAAGGTGGGGAACTTAGAGGTAATATGCGAGTGGCACTATCGGACGAAAGGCGAAATACTTTATACCTAATTTTGATTTTTTTGCACTTTGAAAATGCTTTTCGTTCCATTTTGTATGCCTTTCGTTCTCTGCATTCCAAAATAACAAATAATCTGCCGATAAATTAAATGATGGAACATAATAGAATCCGAGGTGATGAATTTTGAATATAGCAGTAGTTGATGATGAAGAAATCATCCGGCAACAGATACACGGCTTTATAAAGAAGCAGAAACCAGACTTTAATATAAATGACTTTGCCACAGGGGAAGAGCTGCTTGCGGCAGGGAGTGATTTTGACATTATCTTCCTTGACATACAGATGGAGGGCATGGGCGGCATTGAGGCGGCAAGGAATCTGAGGCAGCGGAAGGTGGATGCGGTGCTGGTCTTTATCACGGGCATTAAGGAATATGTGTTTGAAGCCTTTGACGTGTCGGCGTTCCACTATCTGCTAAAGCCGATTGAGGAAAAGAAGTTCATGGAGCTGCTTGACAGGGCGGCGGAGGAAGCCGGAAAACGCAAGGGGCAGAAGGAACAGCAGATATTCATTCGGACGAAGAACCAGGGGTATACGCTTAACTTAAGCAGCATCCTGTATATCGAGAGTAGGGGAAAGAAGGTGGAAATCCATACCACGGACACGGATGGGGTTATAGAGGCATATGCCACTATGGATGAACTGGAGGGGCAGCTTGGAGGCGGATTTTACCGGTGCCACAGAGGATATCTGGTAAACATGGCGCACATAGTGAGATATGACAATGACAGCATTTTTCTTTCTGACGGAGGCAAAGTTTATCTGACAAAAAAGAAGCATAATGAGTTTGTAAAGGCGTATATGTGGTATTTGCAGAATGGAGGGGTGTCCTGTGTATGAAGCGGTAAGTTGGCTGGTGGAAATTTTTACTGCCATGTTTCGGGGATACTGCCTGCAGTATTTCTATGGGAGTTTTCTGGAAGGAAGGATACGAGACCGGCGGATAAACGGGCTGGCAGCTGCAGGGCTGTATGGGGTGTTGCGGTTAGGTGTGGGAACTTTCCTGCCAAAAAGTTATGGAAGCCTTGGAACTTTTGTAAAACTGGCAGCAACCACGTTTATTATATCTGTGATTGCATTGATTTTTTATAGGGCAATAGGGAAGATCACTTTATTTCTTATAGTTACCTTTATGGCTGTAAGTGAAATAAGTTTTTTCCTGTCCTACATGGTTTTAAAGTTGGAGGACAATCTGCTCAAGCTGTGGAACTGGTATGCCATAAACGGATATATGACTTCTGCCAAAGCATATAACATAATCGTAATAACTGTGATTGGAATAATTGTTGTATGGTGTGTGACGGCATCGGCATTATTGTACTTTACTTTGAAAAAAATAGTGAAGGATTATCGGGAAAAAGATTATGCCATACATAGGACGGAATTGCTGTTTATCCTTACACCGGGGCTGGCGAGTCTGATGGTAGGCACCTTACTGCATATAACTGTAGATATGGCAGAAAACGGTGCGCTGGAACTGCTGTATGACAGATATCCGTCACTGATCATTATAGTGCCTGTTATCCTGTTGCTGCTACTGTTTTCCATTGTGTCCGGGGTAAAGCTCTTTCAGGACATGATCTGCTGGAACAGGGAAAAGAGCAGCCGGATTATTTTAGAAAAACAGGTCAGCAGCTTACAAGAGCATATAGGGGAGATGGAGCGTGTCTATTCCGGGATACGGGGGATGAAGCATGACATGAAGAATACGCTCTCCCTCATCATGCAGCTTGCGGCCGGAAAGGAGGAAGACAGGGAAGAAGAACTGCAAGCCTATCTGGAAGAACTGAACCAGACTATGGACAGACTGGAATTCCGGTTTAAGACAGGGAACACAGTTGTGGATACTTTGCTGAACATGAAATACCATGAAATTATCCAAGCAGTGTCAGACTTGCAAATGGATGTGGAAGGGCTGCGGTTCCCTGAAAAATTATTCATACAAAGTTATGATATTGGCATTATCTTAGGGAATGCGCTGGATAATGCAATGGAGGCGTGCAGGAAGCTGAAAGCGAAGGAACCGGATGCAGAAGCCTTTGTCCGTATCAGTTCATTTCAAAAGAGGGAACTGTTTTTCCTGAAAGTGGAGAACAGCTTTGACGGCCGACTGGTGAGGAAACCACAGGGGGAATTCCCCATAACAGATAAGGCCGACCGGGAGAATCATGGGATAGGACTTGCAAACATCAAAAGCACAGCAGAGAAGTATCAGGGAACAATGGATTTTAAGGTAAAGGACAGAGTGTTCATCCTGTCCGTGATGATGAAAAATGAAGGGAGAAGTGAAGATGGATTTTGGATTAACAGGTAAATTAGGAGAGTATTATCTGGCACAGCAGTACCGGAAAAATTCGGCAGGAAAGAGCGAGGGTGTGCGTTTTTCGGAACTTGCGGCTACAAAGGCGGCAGAGAAAACAGAGGGTGTAAGTTTTGCGGAAATGCTCAAATCAAAGTATCCGGGAGCGTATTACAATGTGATGGATACTTCCAAGATTGACGGAGGTCTATGGGGACGGAATGATTATCCTTGGGATGCGTATTTTTCGGAACCTGCGGACAAATCTGTTCTGAACTGGACGCCGTCTGGATCTGAACCTGATATGCAGAGTCCGGCAGTCCATGCCAAGATGAATTCAATGCTTGGCAAGATAGCTGTGGTTATACCACCAGAACTGGAAGAAAAAATGAAAAATAATCCGGAGCTTGCACAAAAAGTAATGGAGCGAGTAGATAATTTTTTATTAACTAATTCTACTCCTGGTGAGAACGAAGGTTTTTTGATGACATTTGATGAGAATGGGGAAATCAATCATGCTTGTGTGGTGGGCGAGTTGAAAATTACTGTTTCATCATCAGAATTTGTTGAAGCCCGCAAAGCAAGAGAAGCAAAACACGCAGAATATGAGAGGTTGGCGGAGGAAAGTGCACTGAAACGCAAAATGCTGGAACAGGAAATGGACAGAAGGAGTTACCAGAGCAAGGTGGTTTCGGCTGCAGCATATGAGAAGAATATCATGGAAGCGGCGGGCATTTTGAAGTAAAGGAGAGATTAAGTATGGACTTTGGATTAACAGGTAAATTAGGAGAGTATTATCTGGCACAGCAGTACCAGAAGAATGGAGCGGCAGGAAAAAATAGCGACGTGAGTTTTGCGGAGCTTGCGGCTACAAAAGCGGCAGAGAAAGTAACTGCGGCGGGAATGAGTTTCAAGGATATGTGGCAGGCGAGGTTTCCGGGTGCGTACTACCATGTGATGGACGGTTCAAAGATATCTCAAGGCATATGGGATAGAAATGATTTTCCGTTTGAGCGGTTCTTTTCAGATAATGTGGATGAATCTATCTTGAACTGGACTCCCTCTGGAGCGGAACCGTCAGCTAACAGTCCGGAAGTGATGTCACGGTGGAGTTCAACTGCTGGAAAGAAGGCAATCATTGTACCTCCTGCCTTGGAGGAAAAAATGAAAAATGATCCTGAGCTTGCAAAGAAAGTGATGGCTGATGTTGAGAATTTCATTGATACATATCCGGCATATCCGGGCTGTTCTTATTTAATTGAACTGGATAAAAATGGAGAAATTTCCAAGTTTCGCGTGACTGGTCCCATGAGAATTACCGTTTCATCATCAGAATTTGCTGATGCGCGTAGGGCAAGAGAAGCCAAGCACGCTGAATATGAGCGGATTGCCGAAGAAAACGCAATCAAGCGGAAATTACGGGAACAGCAGGAAACCGAAAAATATTATAAGACGGCTAGCATAACACGAGAAGCGGTTTCTGCGGCTTATGAGAAGAATATCATGGAAACGGCGGGCAATTTAAAGTAAAGCAGGATATGCCCGGACTTACTATAAGGGGGCATGGGTGGCTCCGAATGACAGAGGAGCCGAAGTATCGTTATGGGGATTTGAAAGGTTACATGGAGTGGAAGAAGTTCCTAGGGTTTCTGGATAAGTAAAATGTTAGAATTACAATTTAAAACAATAAGGAAAGGCAAGGTAAGGAAAATGGTAAGTACATATCATCAATACATCAGCAGCCCTCTGTGGGAGGGTAAGCGTTACGGAAAAGGGCAGTTTTATTCCCCTTTGAAGGATATGAAGGAGCAAACCATTCTGGTTGAGAACAGCAAGGAAAATAAAAACGACAGCTATCGGCAGAGAACAAAGTATGACGATCAGGTGGACTGTTATTTTAGTTCTGACAGTTTGGATGTATTGCTGGGTAATCAGGACAGCTATCTGGAAGGAAAACGGAATTCTGCGGATGATGTGGACTGCTACGCATTCTCATATATTCAGAGAGCTTTTTATGACAGAATGGGTGTTTCTTCAAAGATCACAATACGTCTGGAAAACTTAACAGAAGGATGTGACTATGACCTGCTGGTCTATGATAAGGATGGAAACCAGATCGGAATAGCACAAAAGAACGGTGATGGCAGCAGTGAGTGGACACTGCCGGAGTGGGATCATAACAGGGATTATGTGATCCGGGTGGAAAACCGTAATGGTGAAGCCGCAGATACGGAAGGGACCTACCGCATCCAGATCACGGAAGAAAGAACACAGAACAGGACACAGGAGCAGTCAGGGGTTCTGGATCGGACAGTACGGGAAGACATGGCTGGTTATGCAAAGGAAGTGGATAGACTGCATGATGAGCAGTACCGTGCCTTGCCGGAGGAAGACCGCTATCAAGGCGATGAGAGTGTGGAAGAACTGCTGAAGCGGATGGCTTCGGGGGAGAGGCTTGGCAGACAGGAGTTGGAGTACCTGAAAATTTATGCCAATCTCCACGATTATGAGAGGGCGGAGGCTACAGGCAGGCTCCAGAATAAGCTGTACCCTGAAATTGTGGACAGATTGAAACAGGCGGGCATAGAGCTGGAGGGGAAAGTCTGGGAGCTGGAGATAAATGCCTATGGAAAAGTGACCATTTCCGGAGATCTGGCAGAGGAAGAAAAGGAGCAGGCGGAAAAGATACTGGAAGAAGAATTTGCAGATCAGCTATGGGATACTTATATGC
>VIDL01392289.1_pt1 | contig 10287 bp, 4 predicted proteins | sample 5025111 | NCBI WGS metagenome assembly VIDL01 (sample SAMN11851957, study PRJNA449069) | gut metagenome | isolation source: stool from female vole | host: Microtus ochrogaster | place: USA:Florida | collected 2017
CTATACGACACGAATACATATTAACCAAGAGTCAATCATCCAAAACTCCACAAACATAATGGAGAGGATAAAAATTCTACAACCAGTAAAAATTATAAGGTAACTATTTGATACATAAAAAAGATTAAATCAATGCTTGTAGATAAAGGTGTAATTGATGAAAAATTAGCACCGTCATATTTCATTGAGAATTTGTTGTTCAATGTGCCAGATAATTTGTTTGATAGAGTGTCTTATTTAAAAACATTTGATAATATCATAAACTATCTTTCAAATACGTCCAGATATGATTCATTTTTGTGCCAGCATAAGCAGTGGAAATTGTTCGGTAACTCAAACACACAGTGGGACAAGCAAAACGCAAAAATATTTGTGAATAAATTGGTCGAAGTTCGTCAAGGAGAGCATTTATAATGCAATACTCATTGAATACAGAAATTCGAGAAAAGATTAATAGATCAATTTTTATAATTAGTATTTTATTGTGCTCCGCAATTTTGTTGCTTTTTAACCTGTTGTTGCGAGACGAAATTATGACTAATTTTTGGATTATGTTTTTGAATCTATTTATTGTCCCCTCTGTTGGCTTTTTTTATAGCTTGTTTAAATGGTTATTTAACAGTTACATTTGGAAAATCAAGGTCTTTACCAAAATTACTAAGGTTCCTAACTTCACGGGTAAGTGGGTAATTAAGGGAAAAAGCAATTTTGCAAATGGAACCGAGTTTTCGGGGACTTTATTAATTAAACAGACTTTTGATAGAATAACAATTAAATGTATTTTTGAACAATCAGTGTCTTTTAATACTCAAACCTTTTTAGAGATAAAAGATACTGAGATTAAATTGAGCTATTATTATCAAAATGAACCTAAACAAAAAGAAAGTGGCAAGCTAAACATACATCATGGATTTATGACACTTACCTTTTCTGAAGGTAATTTCACTGGTAAGTATTTTAATAATGCTTTCAGAGGGTCAAGTGGTAGTTGGACTTTAGTAAAAGCAGATGCCGCATAAATAGAAGTTTCATTAGGTTAGATTAATAAAGCGGCTTAAGGAAAATCCCCGACGGGTATCAACTCGTCGGGGATTTTCCTTTACATTTTTCTATATTTTATTCTTAAAATCTTTACTTTTTACCAACAATGCATTATAATTAGTAAAGATTTATCGAGGGGAAGTATGTTTTGTTATCAAGGGCTTTTGGAAATATTAAAGAGAAACGGGTTAAAAAAATCTGATTTGTCTGAGAAAGTCGGGATTTCTTCCCGTACTATAGCTAAAATTTCAAAGGGCGAAAAGATTGCGGATAACGTGATTAAAAGGCTGTGTGATTATTTTGGTTGTACAAAAGAAGCACTGCAAACGGAAGTATGCGATAACGCTGTTTTGCAGACATTGCGTGAAGAAAAAAGCGCAAGGATAAGTGGTGGACTGTATCACGAAACGCAGATTCGGCTTACCTATAATTCAAATAGAATCGAAGGCAGTAAACTTTCCGAAGACCAGACAAGGCTCATTTTCGAAACAAATACTATCGGTGCGGAAGAGGGAGTGCCTGTTGACGATATTATTGAAACGGCTAATCATTTTCGCGCTATAGATTACGTAATAGACTGCGCTGAACAGCCTTTATCCGAAGATATTATTAAGACGTTTCATAAGATTTTAAAAACGGGGACGAAGGATTCTTATCTTTCTTGGTTCAATGTCGGAGATTACAAGAAGAGAGCCAACACTGTCGGTGGCATTGAAACGACTGCACCGAGTAAGGTTGCGGAAGAGATTATAAAACTATTGAAAGCTTATAACCAAAAACCGACGGTAACTATTGAAGATATAATCGAATTCCATTATCAGTTTGAGCGCATACATCCTTTCCAAGACGGTAACGGAAGGGTGGGTAGGTTGATTTGTTTTAAGGAATGTCTGCGTCATAAGATTGTTCCGTTCATTATCGAGGACAATAAAAAGCTGTTCTACTATCGTGGCTTAAAAGAGTGGACTGATGAGTGCGGATATTTAATCGACACTTGTCTAGACGGACAGGATACTTATAAAGAGTTGTTGAAGTATTTTGAAATAAATTATTAAGTGTAGGGTGCGGGAAACAATGTTCCCCGCACCCTTTTTTAATGTTTGAACTTGAACGGTTTTTGCGACAGAATTCTCTGATTTTTGATTGAAATTTGTTGGATTTTTTTGACCGTTTCGGGGTCGTATTTTAGGCTGTCGCACGACTGTCGCATGAAATTATTTACGCCCTAAAACAAGCCGTTTCGCACAGTTTTTAAGCAAAAAGTGCTCAAAATCAAGTGTTTTTGAAAGGCGGTGGTCGCTTCAAGTCCAACAAGCGGAGCCATTCCGGTGATAATGGCGTAGAGGATCCACCTGTTCCCATACCGCGCGGGACCCCAAAAGTGCGGGGACGGAGCGGGGTGCGGGGGCAAATTTGCGGGTGCAAACCACAATATATTGTGTTTTATGTAAATTTAACAACTATTTTAAACTTTTTTGTCAAAAACTATTGAAATTTTATAAAAAGCGTGATATAATCCTTACACCATAAATTAAAAATATTATGCCTAAGATATTTTAATGGAATTGAACGTTATACAAAAAACCCGTGAATTATGCGATTACGTGCTTACGGTAACGCACAAATCGCCCAAAGAATTCCGCTTTACGCTGACTTCCAAGCTGCACGGGTACGCGCTTTCGGCAATGGAAAATCTGCTGCGTGCAAACGAAATGCGCATGGACAGTGAGGAGCGCGCAGCGCGAAGAAAAAACTATCAGTTGGAAGCGCTTACGGACTTTAAGCTTTTAGGTTATATGTCCGATCTGGCGCGCAAGCAGAAGTGTATTCTGTTTGCGCAGTACGAGCAGATTTCCCAAAAGCTTTACGAATGCCGCAATCTTTTGGCGGCGTGGATAAAAAGCGACGGGAGCCGTGCTTCCAAGCCGCCCTTGGCGGAATAAACACATTGCAGTCGCCGTGCAAAAAACGCGGTTAACGCAGGGATGGAGCCGAAGGTTTCCGCTTCGTCCGGCGGGGCGCAACTAAGCATCTAATTCAGAAGCGCTTATTGTCGATTCGTCGGGTTGCGTGTGAAATGATAACGTTTCCAACGCAAACGGGGTGCGTCCGGCATTTCCCTTATAACAAAAAAACGGTTGCCTAACAACAAAGGCATATACCGCAAACGCGGTTAATGCAGGGATAGGGCCGAAGGTTTCCACTTCGTCCGGCGGGGCGCAATAATACAGCAAACTCAAAAGCGCTCATTGTCAATTCGTCGGGTTACATAGATAACAATAACGTCTCTAATTCAAACGGGGTGCGTCCGGCATTTCCCTAAGAAAAAGACGGGGCTCGAAAGGACGCCGTTGCGGGAAACAGGTTTACGGAAATCGTTCAGTGCATAGGGAAAAGGGGCTTTATTCCTTTCCGTTTTCAAAGAAGCGGAAAAACACTTGCCCGGCGGTGCGGCAGACGCTTAAACGCTTTTGCTTCATAGAGAGAAATCTTCCGCCGGCTAAAACACTTACGACGCGCGCCGAGCGCGCAACAATATACGGATAAATAATATGGCGACGGTAACCGAAACGATAAGCTCCTTTACCAATCTGCTGGAGTCGGAGCGAAAAGTGGCGAGCTGCAAGCGCAAGAAAAAGGACGTCGCCAAGTTCGAGGAAGACTTAGGCTACAACTTAGTAAAGCTTTCCGAAGAGATAAAGCAGGGCAAGTACAGAGTAAGCAAATATTACAGCTTCCGCGTATACGAACCCAAGGAGCGCGAAATACAGGCGCTTAAATTCCGCGACAGGGTAGTGCAGAACTGCATATGCAACAAAATTCTGCGCCCGTGGCTGGAACCAAGGCTGATATACGACAACGCGGCTTGCCGCGTGGGCAAGGGCACGCACTTTGCGCAGGGTCGGCTTACTGGCTTTTTAGCAGACTTTTACAAGAAGCACGGCAGGCGCGGCTACGTTTTAAAGATAGACGTAAAGAAGTATTTCGACAGCATAGACCACACGGTGCTTAAAGACCTTCTGGCACGTTTCCCCACAAGCGGCGGCAGACTACTGTTGCAGGGCATAGTGGACGGATACGAAAAAACGCCCGGCAAGGGCTTGCCTATGGGCAACCAGAGCAGTCAGTGGTTCGCGCTTTACTATCTGGACGGGCTGGACAGGCTTATCAAGGAGCGCTACCGCATAAAATACTACACGCGGTATATGGACGATATGGTCCTTATCCACCACGACAGAGAATATCTTAAAAAGGTATTGGCGGAGCTGAGGCGCTACGCGGGCGAACACCTGAAACTGGAATTCAACCGCAAAACGCAGATAACCCCCCTTTCGCAGGGAGTGGAATATCTGGGGTTCAGGTTCTACCTGGGCAACAACGGCAAAGTGGTAAGGCGCTTGCGCGGCAGTGCGAAAAAGCGATTAAAGAGCAACTTAAAGCGCATAAAAAAGCTTTACGCCCGCGGCGCAATGGATTTGGACGACGTAATCTGCCGTATGCGCAGCTACAAGGCGCACTTAGAACACGGGCATACATACAATTTAAGAAAAAATGCGTTTGCCAAAGCGGTATTCGTAAGGCGGACGGATAAATATAATATAGAAAACGACACGAAAACAGACTGAAGAGGTGTTTACTGTGAAAAAAATCAAAATGACAAAAAAACTTGCAATGGTGTTGACGGGCTCCGCCGTATGCTTTGCGGCGGTTACGGGCGTGGTGTACGCAACGGCACCCCGAACGGGCGCTATCTTTGCGGAGGCGGACGCCGCAACCAAGGCTTCCATAGTCAATCTGGACGGCGACGGCGGTGCGCAGAGCTATTTCGTCGATTCGCTTAACGGCATGCAGCAGGAAAATATCTACTTCGGCACCAACGGCGGCGCCGCGGTAAAGTGGCGCGTGCTGGACACGGGCGACAACAATAAGTACGGCAGCGGAATGCTTCTGTGGGCCGATAAGCAGCTTGCGGCGGAAACGTACAATTCGGGACCCAACCAAAGCAGCAGCGCCCAGCCCAACTACGCGTACTGGAGCACGAGTAAAATCCGCGCAAGCTTAAACGGCGGTCAATACCCCAACAGCGTAACGGGCACTAATATGCCCAACGCAACCTCGGGCGGCACTATAACCACGGACGATTCCTGGTACGGCAAGCTGTTCACCACTACCGAAAAGGATTCGGTAGTGCTGGCGGGAAGCTATACCACCGATAACTGGGGTATAGATACGTCAGTGGCGCAGTATGAGTATAAAACCAGCAACATAACCGCAAATGCGTACGGCGTAAACGGTAAATACAACCAGAACATACTGGGCACGGGCACTGCGGCAAGCGCGGTAAAGACGAGCGCTAACGGCGTACAGGAAACTTCCAGCGGCGACAAGCTTTTCCTGCTCGATTACTACGACATAAACAACGTAAGCTACGGCTTCGGCGACGGCTCGCTTACGTACGCAAAGAAAATCGACGCAAGCTGGACCGAATCGTCCGGTTACTACCCCGGCTATTACACCGGTTCGGGCAAGAACTTCAATAACAAGACCTCCGACTATCTGAAATTCTCCGGAGAAGCGGCGGACTATTACTGGCTTCGTCCGGCGGGGCGCGTTAATTCAGCATTCTCAAGAGCGCTCATTGTCTATTCGTCGGGTTGCATTGATCGCATTAGCGTCTCTGGTTCGGTCGGGGTGCGTCCGGCTTTTAATTTCAATCCGGAATCCGTAATCTACGCGACGGCTGCGTCCGTCGCGGCAAACGGCTCGACCTTTGCGGCGGTAGATACCGTTGCGACCAACGCCGACGGCAAGCCTGCGTACAAACTGTACACCAAGGCTGCAAGCTACGTAAACTACAATTCAGCTTCGGCAAACGCGCCCAAGTTATCACTCACCACCAACAGCGTGACCGTGACGAAATCCGGTCAAACAGGTCAGGCTGTAATTTTGCTTGCCGATAAAACGGACGCGGGCAACGTAAAATACCAGGCTACGGCAACGTTCTCGGGTGGAGCCGCTACCGCAAGTCTGCCCTCGGGCGTGAAGGCGGGGGACTACGCGGTCACCGTTCTGTTTATCGACTCGGTCACGGGCGGAACCTCCTCCGAAAGCGTTACGGCAAGCTTCACCCAGTCGGGAATAGTTCCCCCCGAGGATTACACCGAAACGTATTCGGGCGAATGTCTGTGGGACGAGGACCTGGATAACGACGCGTATTCCATAAAATCGATTATGTACACCTCGCCCGCAAAGGGCGCAACCGCCGTGGATAAAACCTCGGACGGAACGGACGGAATAGAGGACGCGGGTACTTACGTCGTCAAGTTCGAGCTTGCCGACGGTCAGATTTGGACGGACGGCACCACCGCCGACAAGACCATTACGGTTACCGTAAACCAAAAGGTTATTGACCCGTTCAACCCCACGGTGGAATACGGCAAAAACGAGGATAACTCCACAAAACAGTATTACGCGGGCACCGCAACGAGCGGCTTCCCCACCATAAAGCCGCCCGAAGCGTGGAAGGACGACGGCACCCTTGTCTGGGACAGCGGTCAGACCCTTAGCACCACCAAGGCGTACAACTGGACGTTTACGCCCACGAGCCTGAACTACGCGGTTAAGAAGGGCAGCTCTTCCATTACCGTTACGGCTATAGCCGTCAACAAGATAGAAGCAGAGCTTACGGGCACGGGCGATATTTACACCTCCACCAAGCTTGACGATTTGCTTAAGAGGATAACGGTCACCAAGACCAATAACGACGGCACGGACGGCGGCGTTGCGGACGTAAGCGAGCTTCAGTTTGCAACGGGCACCAAGCTTGAGGCGGGCACCAATAAGGAGCTTACCGTTCAGCTTAAAAGCAACACAAGCGTAAGCTGCAAGGTGACCATACCCACGATACTTGCGGTAGAGCCTGCGGAGCTTTCCGTAGAGCACGACGGAAGTACGGTTTACACCTCCACGAGTGCGGACGCGCTTAAGGGTCAGCTTACCGTCAAGATTAAGAACAACGACGGCTCTAACGGCAAAACGCTGGAAGCAAGCGAATATTCCTTCCCCGAAGACTTTGCCATTACCGACGGCGATTTCAAAATAGAAGTAATCTACAAGTACACCGTGGACGGCACCGAAAAGACGCTTACCGGCGACACGACTATTACGGTTGGCGTGGCAAGCGTAAAGCAGGTTAAAATCAAGTCGGTCACCGTTCCCGCGGGCACCAAGCTTTGGGAAGGCGCCGCGGCGAATACAATCAAGCAGTATCTTGAAATAGAGGTTACGTTCAACGACGGCAACGACACAAAGAAAACGCTTGACAACACCAAGGATAACTACACCGTAACCATTATAGGCAGCGACAAAAACGTGCTTATTGCGGGACAGTGCAACTTTAACGTCAGCTACGGCGGAAAGACTTCAAGCCCGCAGACCGTAACGGTTACCGCGCTGCTCGTGGAAACGCTTACCGCAACCTACACGCAGATAGGCACCATTTACAGCTCCGCTACCGTGGACGATTTGGACATAGATAATCTGTTGTCGGTTAACGCAACCTTCAACAACGGCGACGAGGAAACGCTGGAAAGCGACAGCTACACCGTGGTTATTCCCGACGATTTCTCTTCCACCAACAACACCGTAGAGGTAGTGTGGAAGAAGGGCGAGGTCGAAAAGAAGGCGACCTTTACCGTAACCGTAACGGACGTTGCAATCGCGTCTATGACGGCTAAGTATACCGCGCCCGACGGCAAAAACCCCACTGCACAGAACGCTTTGGACGATTTGAAGGCGGGGCTGGAAGTAGAGCTCGTCTATAACAACGGCGAGAAAAAGACCTTAAAGGCGGCGGACTACACGCTGGAAGCGGCGGAAAGCGAGCTGCAGGAAAACGGCAACCTCAACGCGGGTTCGCGCACGGTTACCGTCAAGTTCAGGGAAAGCACCACCGCAACCTTTACCGTTACCGTCGACAAGGCGGAAGTAAGCGTTGAGGACGCGGTTATCAAGCCCGGTGCGGACGGCGGTCTGACCGACGACGGCAACGGCGGCTTTACCGGCACTTACAGGCCCGAAGGCGGCTTCTCCGTCGGCATCGACCCCGACGACCTGCCCGCAGGCGTAGCTTCCAAAACGCCCGTATACAAAAAGCTTAAGGACGGCGGCAACAAGGATAACCCCGCCGACTGGGAGACCGTTTCCGAAATCAAGGGCGCGGGCGACTATAAGGTTGAAATCGGCTTCGAATACGACGGAGACAATTTTGAAGAAATTGCTCCCGTAAGCACGGTCGTAAGCATTGCCAAGGCGGACGTGGATATGGACGGCGCAACCGTCAAGCCCACGGGTGCAAGCAGCGGCTTAAAGCCCTCGGCAAACGGCGGATATACCGGCACGTATACGCCTGACGGCGACTACGGTATCGATATCGACCCCGCAAGCGTGCCCGCAGGCGCAACGCCCAAGGCGCCCGCTTACAAAAAGCTTAAGGACGGCGGAAACAGGGATAACCCCGCCGACTGGGAGCCCGTCGCAAAGATTGACGGCGCGGGCGAATATAAGGTCGTCGTTGAGTTCGAGCCCACGGACGGTGATAACTATAACGACATCGACCCTATCGAAGTAGTGCTTACTTTAAGTGACAAGGCTGCCGTATCCATTACGGCAACCTCCGAACAAAACGTATTCACCACCGCAAACACGCTGGAAGAATTGAAGGCTATGCTGACCGCGACGGTCGCATACGACAACGGCGATACGGAAAGCGTTGCGGTTGAAAACCTTGAAATCACCTGCGACGGCGTGAGCGAAAGCGGCAACTTCAAATTCGGCTTGCAGAGCGTTTCCGTAAAGTACACCGACGAGTTCGGCAACGTCGTTTCCACCGTCGTCAATATCACGGTCAACAAGGTCAAGGTGGCGCTGCCTGCGTTCAAGGGCGGATTAAGCTACACGGGCGCAACCATTGCTCCCAAGGCGGATAATTTCAACGGCTTCGACGGCGCGTTGATGTCCTTCGTTGCGGATAAATCTATTTCGGGTCTTGCCGTCGGTTCCTACAAGGCGGTGTTCGCGCTTAACGACCCCGAAAATTACGAGTGGGCAACCGCTACGACCTTGAAGAAAACCGTGTTCGGCGCGGTAGTATTCGACGGCGAAATTACTCTGCTTGCAAGCGAAGCGGCGGTTGACTGGAACATTTCCAAGGCGGTGCTTACCGCAACCAAGACGGACGGCGGACTGCCCGTATTCGCAAGCGAAAGCTTCATAGGCGCAATGAACGAGGTCGTTGCAATCAGGTATTATAAGGACGAGGCGTGCACCGAGGAGGTGGCGGCAGACCAGCTTGCAAAGGAAACTCAGTATTTCGTCAAGGCGGAATTGCTTGACACCGACAACTTCGAGCTGGATAGCACCGCGGCGGCGTATACTTTGAAATCGTTCAGCTATACTACGCCCGCAAAGGAGCTTACGACCTTAGATAAAATCGTCAACTTCCTCAAGGTTAACTGGCTGTGGCTGGTTATCGCGGTCGTGGCGCTTATACTCCTTATAGTTATAATCGCGTGCGCCGTTCGCGCCGCCAAGAGAAAGCGCGAGCGCGAGGAACGCAGGCTTGCCGAGGAGAAGGAAGAAAAGAAGCGCGAGCAGGAAGAGCGCAGAGAGCGCGAGGACGAGCGCCGCCGCGAGGAGCGCGAAGAGCGCATGGCGCGTATGTCCCAGCAGCAGGCTATGCCTCCCATGATGATGCCGCAAATGATGCCCCAGATGATGGGTCAGATGCAGATGCCGCAGATGATGCAGGCGCCTCAGCCTCAGCCCCAGCCTCAGCCCCAGCCCCAGTATGCGCCCGCGCCTCAGGCTCAGCCCGCGGCGGACAGCGCGCAGATGACGAGAATCGAAAACGAGCTTGCGGCTATGAGGGCCGAGCAGGCGGCAAAGGATTTAAGCGTTCTCAGAATGGAACAGCAGCTTGCGCAAGCGCATAACGATTTGCAGTTCGAAAAGCTGAAAAACGAAATGAAAAACGGCGGCGAACAGGTAATTCAGGGCGGCATAACAATTGATAAACTCACCGAGCTTATCAGGACGGAGGTCAACAACGCGCTTGCGGCAAAGGCTCAGCCCGTTGCCCAGCCCGCGCCCGCACCTGCGGAAACCGCGGCTCCGGCACCTGCGCAGGTTCCGCCCGACGCGGTTATGACTACGGTGACGACCACCAAGATTGACACCACAAAGAAG
>VIDL01367141.1_pt1 | contig 10269 bp, 10 predicted proteins | sample 5025111 | NCBI WGS metagenome assembly VIDL01 (sample SAMN11851957, study PRJNA449069) | gut metagenome | isolation source: stool from female vole | host: Microtus ochrogaster | place: USA:Florida | collected 2017
CTTTGATCTGGTGATGGATTTTCGTTCTCATCAAAAGCTTCAGATTCGGGAGCAAATTTTGCATGACATGGCTGAGAATTATCCAGAGTATCGGTTCAGCGCCGCGCTGGAGCATGATTTCAGTGACTGAGAGGGGCGGGTACTTGTAAAAACGGAGATTTGTGATATAATGACCTTATTCAGAGTATGAAGCGTCTCAGTGGGCAGGTAGAAGGAGGATGTCAAATGGAGCAGTTAGCAATACATGGCGGTAAACCGGTTCGGGAAAATCCGATTTTTTATGGAAGGCAGTGCATTGAACAGGATGACGTGGATGCGGTGACAGCCACACTGCTTAGCGATTATATCACCTGTGGTCCCAAGGGGCAGGAGTTAGAACAGGCACTTTGCGAGATAACCCATGCAAAATATGCAGTGGCTGTGAGCAATGGTACGGCGGCCCTGCATTTGGCAGCTCTGGCGGCAGGATTCGGGGAAGGTGACGAAGTCATTGTCAGCTCCATTACCTTTGCTGCCTCTGCAAACTGTGTGCTTTACTGTGGCGCAAAGCCGGTTTTTGCCGATATCAATCCCCAAACCTACAATCTGGATCCAGAGTCTGTGCGTAAGCTGATTACGCCCAAAACCAAGGGCATTGTGGCGGTGGATTTTACCGGACAGGCAGTGGAATTGGATGAGATAAGAGCTATTTGCAGGGAACATAACTTACTTTTGATTGAAGATGCTGCTCATGCCATAGGCACAAAATATAAAGGACAGCCTGTGGGAAGCATTGCGGACATGACATGCTTCAGTTTTCATCCGGTGAAAACCATTACCAGCGGTGAGGGCGGAGCCATCACCACCAATGATGAACAACTGTACCACAAGCTGATGAGACTGCGCACCCATGGAATTACCCGAAATCAGGAGGAGATGGGGCATCCCACGGACGCCAAGTGGTATAATGAGCAGGTGGAGTTAGGATATAATTATCGGCTGACAGACTTTCAGGCCGCTCTCTTAATCAGCCAGCTTCGCAAGTTGCCCAGATTTTCTGCCCGCCGAAGAGAATTGGTAGAAAAGTATGATAAGGCGTTTTCCGATATGCCGGAGATTATCGTACAGAAAGAAATCCCGGAGTCAGACACCACCAGACACCTTTATATTCTGCGCCTGAATTTGGAATTACTGACCTGCGACAGGAGGCAGTTCTTTGACGCTCTCTATGCGGAGAATACCTGTCCTCAGGTTCATTATATGCCGGTATACTATCATTCTTATTATGAAAAATTGGGCTATCAGAGAGGGATTTGCCCCAATGCGGAAAAGTATTATGAGGAAGTGATGAGCATACCTCTCTATTATTCCCTGACAGACGAAGAGGCGGAGGATGTGATCAGAGCCGTGAAGAAAGTGGTGGCATACTATAGGAAAGGGTGAGCCAGCTCCGGTATTTTGATGTATGAAGAATGTAATTGAACTTAAGAATGTCACCAAGGATTATGGTGATTTTAAATTAGATCATGTGAGTTTTTCTGTTTCGGAAGGATCGGTGTGTGGGTTTATCGGACAAAATGGCGCCGGTAAGACCACAACCATCAAACTGCTTTTGGATGTCATCAGCGCAGACAGTGGAGAAATCCTTCTGTTTGGTGAAGATATTAAGAAAGACAGCGCCAGACTCAGGGAGGATATCGGAGTGGTGTTCGATGAGATGGGCTTCCATGAATTCATGACAGGAAAAGACATCAATATCATGATGAAAAATATCTATAAAAATTGGGATGAAAAGGTGTTCTTTGATTACCTAAGGCGCTTTTCCCTTCCCACTAAAAAGCAGTGCGGAAGTTTCTCCCGCGGGATGCGCATGAAACTTCAGATTGCAGTGGCACTTTCCCATAACGCAAAGCTTCTTGTTATGGATGAGCCCACCTCCGGTCTTGATCCAATCGTGCGCAATGAAATGCTTCAGATTTTTCGCGAATATGTAGGGGAAGAAGGGCATACGATTTTGCTTTCTTCTCATATCACAGGAGATCTTGAAAAGCTGGCCGATGAGGTTGTGTTTATCAATGGAGGTAAGATTTTCCTGACGGGCAATAAGGATGAAATTCTGGAAAAGCATGGATTGCTCAAATGTAAAAAGGAGGAAGTGAAGGACATCAGCGAGTCCCTTATGGTAGATGCACAGCCGGGTATATCCTGCATGGAAGTGTTGGTGAATGACAGGAATGCATGTGCAGAGCTTTACCCCCAAATGGTGACAGAGCAGGCTTCCTTAGAGGATATTATGCGTTTCTATGTCAGTCAAAGCGTATCCGGTACAAAGACAAAAGCATCAGACATATCCGGTCAGATGAAATAAGCGGGGTGGCGTATGAAGGGATTACTGATGAAAGATCTGATGTGTCTTAGAAAACAAAGAGTTGTATTTGCATATAACATTGCAGCGGTGCTTGTCCTATCGATTATGTATGTATTAAGCGCGCGTTTTGGCAATATTGCCGCCGCCAATCAAATAATGATGACAGATAATCAACTGTCGGATATAGATATTAAAAATATATCTACCATCACACTTATTTTGTTTATGCTTCTTCCCATTGCCATGGTTGGCGATGTCACAGCCATTTTCCGGATGGATGGGAAAGCAGGATTTTCAAGTGTTTCCTCAGTGCTTCCCCTTTCTATAGGCAAACGGGTGATGGCGAAGTATCTCACCGTATTTATCATGTTTGGAATCGGTATTCTGGTTGATCTTGTGCTTTCTTTGATCCTATCCGTGCTGACAGATATTATTTCATTTGCAGATTTTTTGGGCATTATTCTTTCTGCTGCAAGTCTTATGAGTATTTACGGAGCGCTGGCAATTGTTTTTTGCTTTTTGTTTGGATATGGAAAAGAGGATTACGCCATTGTTGGTTCCTGGGCGGTGATTTTCATCACGGCAATCCTTGCAAATATTAAAAAAGTAAAATTAATCTTTGCGTCCACAGCTACCGACTCAGATTCCGTAGATTTCATCAGTGATTTTATGAATTTTATAAAACATAAGTATTTCGTTTTATTTGCCATTGCGGTCATTGTGGTAACTGCTTCTTATTTCCTTTCCGTGGAAATCGCAAAAAGAAAGCGGGGGGTGGTGTAATGGGCGGATTATTGTACAAGGATTTTGTGTCTGTCAATCGAATCAATAAAGTAAAACTTACATGGATTTTGACCATATTGACCGTTCTTTATATTGCACTTCGCATAGCATTTCCGGGAACGGCAGACATGAAAGAATTTCTGGTAGAGAATGAGGACGGGCAGATTGTGAATCTGGTTGATTCTTTCTTTGTGACTGGGCTGGGCCTGTTTATCGTTGGCATTTTGGGACTTATGAATGGCTGGACTGCCAAGATTGTGGAATTTGATGACAAAAATAAAATACGAGGATATGTCAGTGCGCTTCCCCTTGATAAAAATGCGTATATCGCATCAAAATATCTGTTTATGGCAATATCCGTTTATGTATTTATGTCGCTCTTTTATATCTGGGTTATTTCCTGTCTGGCTTTTTGCAGAGAGGGAGTGATTGCAGACACTGTGGAACTGATAGGCGGATTTATACCCGCATTTGCCGGCTTTTCACTTCTGCTTGCAGCCATTGAACTTCCTTTATTTATTTTGTTTGGAAAAGAAAAGGCAATGCTTATTAAGGTTGCATTTATTATGCTGATTGCCTTCGCAATGATTGGATTTTTATTGTTTGGGGATTTGGTGTGGATGGAGCAGCATATTAATATTGCGGTTTTAGCAAAATGGTGTGAAAAGTACAAGATGGAGGTAGCCGTTGTGACTTTGCTGTCCCCTGTATTTGTCTTGGCTTTGTACTATGGTTCCTATCGCATAACCTGCCATTTTGCAAAGTGACACGAAATTACCTAAGGAGATGTGAGGCATGACGGAAGGGAATGATAAAACCTTGGAATACGGATGGAATCGAAAAACGGAAACAAAAAGACTGCTCATCTACCTTGCGCTGGCATTTGTCATGGCATGGGCTGTATTCTTGGCGTTTTCTCTAACCGGTCATAAATGGGACGGTTCCTATCCTAATCTGGAAAGTTTTATCGGGCTGGGAATGCTGATGCCGCTTTTGGCGCATGTCCTTACCAGAATGATTACCAGAGAAGGCTTTACCATGACGGGCAAAGATTCCATGATGCTGGGAATCAACCTTAAAGATAAAAAGTGGTTTTTCTTTTTGTTTGCAATGATTGCGCCATGGTTCTATTTTGAGATTGGACATGCACTGAATTTCTTGGTTTATCCTGAACTCTTTGATTCTGACGGTTACAGACAGCTTGGGATATCAAAGAGCCTGATTGTCTTTGTGCCTGTTGTTTCTATCCTGCAGGGCACTATGATTTCTTTTGCGGCCTTGGGTGAAGAGGGAGGCTGGCGCAGTTATATGATGCCAAAACTGATGCGTCTTTTCGGAAGAGGGAAGGCAGTTTTGATTGGCGGGATTATCTGGGGTTTGTGGCATGCGCCCCTTACCTGCATTGGCCACAATTTTGGCACAAGTTATCCGGGATTTCCCTATCTGGGTATCTTGCTCATGTGCATCAGCTGTACCTGTTTTGGTATTGTTCTCACCTATATCACGGTAAAATCAGGTTCCGTTTGGCCGGCAGCCATTATGCATGCCGTAAACAATGCCAATCCCAGCATATTGGCTTTGTTTATCGATGGGGACAAATTAGAGGAGATTATGAATCATTCCATCCTCGGTTCTGCGATTCTGGAAATTCCCATGGTGATTCTGGGCATTGTATGTTATGGGATTTGGGTGAAAGAGCAAGGAAATAAAGTAACAAAATAAATTAACGATTACCATCTGATTTTTCTTCAATGATGCCATCTCATTATATGACAAAAGTCATATTCAAAATAGTTCTTTTTTCACTACCATCCTTTTTCGGAAATTGATATGATGTCAGTGTAGTAAGCAATAACCGACAAAGGAGAGTGTCATGGGAGATATTATCTTAAAAACAAAGGATTTGACGAAGAAATACAATAATAAGGCAGTTGTTGACAACTTAAATATTGAAATCCAAAAGGGTGAGATTTTCGGATTATTAGGTCCAAACGGCGCCGGAAAAAGTACCACCATGAACATGATTTGCTCTATTGTACATCCCACAGCAGGTGAGATCGAACTGTTGGGAAAGAATCCATGGAAGCAGAAAAAGGAAGTGATCCATAAGATTGGATACATTCCCCAGGAGCTAGCTATTCATGGAAATCTTAAGGCTTGGGAAAATGTAGAACTATTTACTTCCCTTTATGGAATTAAGGGACAGCAGTTGAAAAATGCAGTAAATGAGTCTTTGGAGTATGTTGGCTTATTGGAACGCAGACAGGAATTCGCTAAGAATTTTTCCGGCGGTATGAAGAGGAGATTAAATATAGCCTGTGCCCTTGGCCACCATCCGGAGCTGTTGATTTTTGACGAGCCTACTGTGGGTATTGATCCCCAATCCAGAAATTTTATTCTGGATAAGATTAAGGAGTCGAACCAAAAGGGCGCTACGGTTATTTACACAAGCCATTACATGGAGGAAGTGGAAGCCATCTGTACCCGGATTGCGATTATGGACAACGGAAAAATTATTGCCTGCGGAACTAGTGAGGAATTAAAAAAGCTTGTTAATGGCGGCGATGAAAACATTACTTTAGAAGAAGTGTTCCTGACTCTTACAGGTAAGAAACTGAGAGATTATGCGGAATAGTGAGGATGGTGAGAGATAAAGATGATTCGTTATTTAATAAAAAATAATTTTAAACTCATGTTTCGTAATACATGGAGCGTCTTTACTATGCTGCTGGGACCTGTATTAGTGATTGCTGTATTGTCCAGTGCATTTTCAGAGTTAATGAAGTCTTACGAAGGAGTAGATGAATTTGCAGTGGGTTATAGGATACAAGAGGCGGCGGAAGCTAATGTGATAGTGGAATCAGCCAAAAAGGCCGGAGAGGAAGCAGGCATTTATTTTTATGAATATCCGGAAGGTGAAATAGAGGATGTCATGGAGAAAAATGAGCTTGCAGGCTTTGTGGAGGTTTCAAAAGATGCATATGTGGTATACCGGAGTGCCGATTATGAGGTAGAAGGCATTACCTTGGAATACTTTATGAATAAAGTGATGAATGTGGGCGTAAATGCTTTTTTGCAGCTACAAGAACAAGAAGATATCGCGCTGCCCATGCTTCCTATAGAAGAATTGGAATTCATGCCGGCTATTGATTCAAGGGACTATTATGGAATCATTTATATTGTTTATTTTTGCTGGTGTGGAATAATATGTGCAACCGGAGTTCTCAGCAATGAAAAAAAGTACGGAATTGTTCGAAGATTTCAGGTTTCCAATCTGTCAGAGACACAAAATTATCTGGGAAAGTTTATTCCCACCACATTGACAGTAGCAGTCGGTATGGCAGTTGCCACAGTAATTACAGTATTGCTTTATGATATACATTGGGGCAATCCAATTTTATCCATGCTCATTGTCTTTATGATGATATCAGCAGGAACGGCATTGGGGATGATGTTGTACCGTATTTCAGACAGTCTGGTAATTACCATTATTGTGCAATTTACAATTGTGTGGTTTATGGGATTTTTTGGAGGTAGTTTTGAAACATATATGTTTTCGAGTGTATCGGATACATTGAAAAAATTGTCACCAATCTATCATGGTAATCGGGCATTAGTAGAACTTTCCTGCATGGGTAAAAGTAATTATGCAGCTAGTGCTGTGTGGTACTCCCTAGCAATTACTGTGATTTGTTCCGTAATTGCTATATTGGCAGGATGCATTAGAAAGAGAGGTAGGGCATGACAGCATTAGTAAAAATGAGCCTCAAATTATTATTGAGAAACAAGGGATTTTTGTTTTTTCTCATTGTAACGCCGGCATTATCCGCATTTATTCTAAGCGTGAAAATGGAACATGCAGTGTATAGTGATGATTCGGACAAAGAGATAATTCTGGAGTTAAAGGATTGTACGAAAAAAGCGATTTATTTTGGGGACACATCAGCCTGTATCATAAAAGTGTATGATGCTTCAAATTCTGAATTGTCAGAATATATATTGAATCAAATGGCAGGATTAGGTATGTTTTCGATTTGCCGTGGGGATGCCAGCAGCTTAACGGAGGAAACAGTAGATGAAATTGCAAAAAAGGATGCCTTTGATGACAGGGCAGGTATGCTGCTTTATCTGAAGGAAGATTTCGACGAGGCGGCATTGAATGGCGACTGGGAACGGGGGATAAAACTGTATGCTGTATCAGAGGATGAACGTCAGGAACTTTTTATAACGGAGCTTAGTGATTTATTAGTCAGAATAAAACAAGTGCAGAGTTTTGCAGGCGATGATATAGCAGTGATATTAGAGACGCTTACAGGTATTCAGGATAAGATGCCGGAAAAGAAAGTGGTAAATCTGGCAGGCAAGGAAGAGATTGTGTTGACCGAACAGCAAGTGAACCAACGGACGCAGATTGGTTATGCCTTTGCATTTATTACATTAGGATTTTTATTCTGTGGTGTATGTGTAGCGCATTCTGTGATTGAGGAACAGAATAATAAGGTGTTTACCAGAGTCATGTTGACAAAAACAAATGCTACAACTTATTTTATATCTAAATTTGTGATGGCCTTTGTAATCAGTGTGATGCAGACTATGGTGCTTGCAGTTTGTTTATCCATTATGCCGGGTCTGGATGTGGGCATGAATATTATGAGTTTTCTTGCGGTAATCTTCCTGTTGGGCCTGATCTTCAGCACCTTAAGCCTTTTGCTCGGTGTAGTTCTTGGCGATGTTATGAGTTCTAATTATGCTGTGTTTGCAATTTGGAGTATTTCGGCATTGCTGGCGGGTTTATACTTTCCTTTGGATGATACCACGAAAGCCTTAAAAACACTTTCTTACCTTATGCCGCAAAGATGGTTTATGGATGCGTCAGAATTATTATTAATAGGGGACAAAAGTGCCGGTTCTATGTTATTATGTGTTACAGCAGCCTATTTAATTGTTATCATCAGCGTAGGCGGTGTAGGGCTTAAGATAAAGAGGTACGAATAGAGAGGACAGGTATATGGAAGAACGATTCAAGGAGCACTATTTTGTTCTGCTTCGAATCGCATTATTGTTGATATTGGAAATATATATTGTTTTATCGCAGTCTGTATTAACAGGGGCATCTGTAAAGGTGCTCCTGCTTCTTGCATTATTTATTGGAGCAGCTGCAGGAAAGGAATTGGCGGAGCGGCGATTTCGGATTTTGTTCTTGGGGATAGCGGGAGTTTTATTACTTATTATACTATTTACATTAGGAACAACATTTATTTTATTAGGTGTTTACCTGTGCTATGAGGTGCTGACCTATCTGAAACCTCGTATTGTCTGGTATTTTTTCCCTTTAGCATTTGCCTTTGTGCCTAGTGTAATAGGCAGTTCAGTGCAGATAATGACAACGGTTTTAATAGGACTGATTTACTGCCAGCATGACTTTGTGGTGGAGTCCTATCGAAAGCAGACCAAAGAAGATACCCTTGTGGAACAGACCCTGAAGCATAGTATGAACCGAAGGGAACATGAAATGCAGGAAGAAGTGCGGAAGAGTTTATTGATGGCGGAAAATCAAATGCTGGAAGAGCGGGCGGAGCTCTCTCAGACCCTGCATGATAAGCTGGGGCATAACATTAACGGTTCGGTATATCAGCTGGAGGCTGTAAAGGTGCTGATGGAAAAAGACCCTGAAACTTCTAAGAAGATGGTACAGGCGGTTATTGATCAGTTGCGCGGCGGCATGGACGAGATTCGGATGATTCTTAGAAAAGAACGTCCCAAGAAATACAAGCTTGCGGTATTACAGTTGGAGAAACTGTGCGAAGACTGCCGGGTAAGAGGAGTAAAGGCGGAACTGATAACAGAGGGTGAACTGAAGGAGATTCCGGAGAAGTATTGGGAAGTCATTCTGGATAATGCCTATGAAGCGGTATCCAATTCCATGAAATATGCGAAGTGCAGCAGAATAAAGATCAGTGTGCATGTATTGAATCAAATGATACGCTGCAGCATATCGGACAATGGTATCGGCTGTAGGGAAGTAGTTGACGGAATGGGAATCTCGGGAATGCGGAAAAGGATAAGAGAAATTAATGGTATTCTTGATTTTGAAACAGAGGCAGGATTTACAATAAATATGTTGCTGCCGTTATAGAAAGGTTTGAGAACATGGACAAGATAAAGATAGTTATTGCGGATGACAGTGATTTTGTAAGAGACGGAATGAGAATCATATTGGATGTGGATGAAGATTTTGAAGTAATCGGCTGCGCCAGAAATGGTCGGGAAGCTATTGAAATCGCCAGAAAAAATGCCCCGGACATTTTCCTAATGGATATCCAAATGCCTGAGATGGACGGTATTGAGGCTACCAAATATATTGTAGAAAATAATTTGGGGAAAGTGCTGATTCATACTACTTTTGATGATGATGTTCTGGTACAGAGAGCTCTGATGAATGGCGCAAAAGGATATCTGATTAAGAATCACACACCGGAACATTTAAAGCAAATGATAAAATCTGTATATAACGGTACGAGTGTTATGGAAGAAGCGATTTTGGAGAATCTTGCGAAAAACACAGATGTCAAGGCAAGCGGGTTTTGCGAAGACGGTTATACCGCCCGGGAAATGGATATTATCAAGGCTGTTGCAGAGGGACTGTCCAATAAAGAAATTGCCAATCGACTTTTTATTACGGAAGGTACGGTGAAGAATTATATTACTTCCATTCTGTCCAAGGAGAACTTGTCACATCGGACTGCCCTGGCAGTGTATTATCTTACCGGGAAGAAGTGATTTTGTATGGTAAAAATATGGCTGCCATGGTATAATGGACATAATAGGATTTTTTGTGTGAAATTTAGGAGAGAGTTGATATGGGGTTTTTTAATCAGGTCGGAAAGAAAAAGAAGAAAAAACAAACCAATTCTACGGGAAAGTCTAAGACGGCGGGGATATCATCTTCGGAACAAGATAAGATGGAGAAAAGCACATTCCCTACGACGAAGGAATCATACATTCCCAAAGATAAGAATGAGCATTCTGCGTCAGGGGATGAAATGCGCCCTGACTCTTCTAATGAGAAAATCGTCTATTGGGATGCGATTACTGTCAATGCTTCGGAGTATCTCCTGCGCATCAATGAAACGCGGATG
>VIDL01365455.1_pt1 | contig 10185 bp, 7 predicted proteins | sample 5025111 | NCBI WGS metagenome assembly VIDL01 (sample SAMN11851957, study PRJNA449069) | gut metagenome | isolation source: stool from female vole | host: Microtus ochrogaster | place: USA:Florida | collected 2017
ATTCATATCCGCCATCTGAGTAGAGTAAGAATATTTTTCGGGATAGATCAGCGCCAAAAACCACCTGAGTCCTATTTCCTCACCATTCGCTATGCTTTCCTTGATCCTGCCGCCAAATGCAATAGCAACAACAATAATAATAAGAACGACTGCCACCAAAACTGAAATGATCTTATTCCTCAATTTTTTCATTAATCTACATGCCTTTCTCTTTACAGATATAACCGCTTCATTCAGCAATCGTTCTTATTATATCAGACCACGTTATTTCCGTCATTAACAATTTTGACATTTTAAGGTAATTTTTGTCATTTTTTGTCTGAAAAGGTCTCCTTGTATCAATAATTTAATGTGAATAGGATTGCCAAATTTGTATATGATTTAAAGTAAGATTTTGAAATTATCCTGCCAAGCAGAGGCATATCTGTGAAATATCCATGCGCCTACTTCAAATCATACAAAATTTCTGTTAACAACAGACGTGCCTGGGGTCTTAAGATGTGCCGGAAAGTACCAAAAAAATATTATTGTATTAAATTCGCTTCAGACAAAATAGGGATATAAACCCGACCAGGCATTAAAAGCCTGTACAAACTTACCATAAATCAAAATTGAGGTAAGAAGATTCGGAACATTCTCCGAAAGATTTCATATAGATACAAATAAGATTATGCATGCCTCCAATCCGGTACGGATTCTCCGTATGCACATCTTATGAATTTACATTATAAGGATTACTGCAATAAATTGCAAGCAGATTTTTGAAAAAATGCTAAATTTTTCAAAAATAAACTTGCTATTATCAAACTAATTGAATCTGAGAAAAATAATTAATAATTAAAGATTGAATGAGCAAAGAATGAATATATAATGATTTTTAGGTCAATTTTTAAATTGTAAATTTGATCCATCTTTTAAAATTTTTTTATTGCATTTAAAAAAATTTTGAAAGTTTTATGAATATGGTAATATGTACTATTGACGAAACAAGCCTGTGTATTTATACTAAAGGTGCAATTAAAATCGAAAAATGATATTTTTATGATATGAATGCGGTGAAAGAAAGGTTCGTGTTATATGAAAATAGAAAAAGTAAATGACAATCAGATCCGCTGTACGCTGACCAGAGAGGATCTTGACGAACGTCAGCTAAAGATCAGCGAAATTGCCTACGGCAGTGAAAAAGCAAAGATGCTGTTTAAAGACATGATGCAGCAGGCTCATTTTGAATATGGATTTGAAGCGGAGGACATTCCCCTGATGATTGAGGCGATCCCCATGAATACGGGCTGTATCGTATTTATCATCACAAAGGTAGAAGATCCTGAGGAGCTGGATACCCGCTTTTCTAAATTTGCGCCGTCTGTCATTGATGACAGTGATTCCGAATATGAGGAATCTGCTTCCTTTGCCAGCACAATTTCGGACATTTTAGATAACCTTCCGGATACGCCGGAAGAGACTTTTGATCTGTTCAGGAAATTAAGCAGCCGTAAGAAAAATACCCAGCAGATGCCAGTCAACGCTCCGGCGGAGCCTAAGACGTCTGAACCTGTGGGATATCCTAACCGCCTGTTCTCATTCCAGAATCTGAATGCTGCTATTAATGCTGCTATTATTTTAAAGGGTTATCAGGAAGGCGACAGTATTTTATATAAAAATCCTAATAACGGCAAATATTATCTCCTTCTTCTTCGGGAATATTACAATACAAAGGATTTTGTAAGAATCTGCAACATTCTGATGGAATACGGCACCCCAGAGCAGGGAACGTCTGCGATAGAGGCATATATGGAAGAGCATTATTCCATTATTATTGCTTATGAAGCGCTGCAGGCCCTGGCAAAGATTGAAGTATAAAGTTCGAATGCAGTGCCTCAGCTCGATTCCGCTTTGCTCCATCTCACTCGCGGGCTTCGCCCTATGCTCACTCCTGAAATTATATGTCGCTCGTAAGCAAGCTTCCGGCGGCATATAATTTCACTCACTCGCGCACTGCTCATTGCTTTCGCGTATATTTTACCATACCCATTCATATAGGATTCCATATAGTTCACGCACATAATATGCCGGAAACAGCCATAACGCTGTAGACGCCGGAACGGACGCGGGTTCTAAGTCCAGTTCTCTGGCGATGATAGACGCGCGGTATTCATGGTATTCATTGGTCACGATTGCAACCTTTGTACTAAAACCTTCTTTTTCAATGATCTCCTTGCTAAACGCCATATTCTCTCTTGTGGAGGTAGACCTGTCTTCAAGATACAGCCGTTCTGGTGAAATTCCCTGTTCTGTCAGATAGCGGTACATACATTCCGCCTCGCTGATATCTTCTCCCGGTCCCTGACCTCCGGATAAGATACCGACTGCCTCCGGGTGCGCTTTGAGATATTCCTCCGCTGCCTGCAGACGCTCTAATAATGACAGGCTGGCGTATTCTCCATAAACCCTGCATCCCAATACAATAACGGTTGCCTCCTCCGCCGGTTTACGGCTGGCAGCAATGATGATGTTCGTTGTCAGAATGATCACCAGCGCCAAAATAATACAGGCAATCCCCATCAGTATGCTTAATACAACCTTCCCTGCCTTTTTCTTCCAGAGCTTCGCCAAAACACGGTTACACCAACCCATAAACAGTCCGTATCCGGCAATCATCCCAAAGACCAGAATCCCTGTCACAGTTCCGATATTCACGATCCTTCCCACGATCACCGGCACCATCAGCCATAAGATCCCCATACCTCCGATACCCACGAGAAAAAGCCGCAGAATTACCCTTGCGGCTTTTGTGTTATGAATCTTCTTTTTTTTGTTTGTTTTATTTTCCTTGTTTTTTGACATCATATTTTACATCTGTTTTTATCTTTCTACTAAGGAAAGTCACCTTGAATACATGTAAATCAGAATCACTACGGCAATTACGCCAAGCGCTACCAATCCGACTTTGATCCAGGAGATCGGTGTCTTTCCGTTGACCTTACCGGTCTGTCCGTTTACCATAAACTGATAGACCTTATCCTGATATTTAAATGCGGAGATCCATACCGGCAGCAACAGATACTTGTATGTAATATTATTATGCGAGGTAATCAGTCTGTTAACTCTTGCATGAGTCGTACGATAACGTGAACGGATCTTTTCTTTGATCTCACCTTTTAGAAGCGCATCAATCTTCTGCTTTCCTGTCTCCCATGCAGCTTTCATCTTAATCGTATAACGTTCCGCCTTAAAACCTGCCATATATTCCGGTTTATACTCTACTGCCTGTCTGGTATCATAAGGTTCCAAACCGGTGATAATCGGTCCGCTCTGCTTGGAAGAAGCGCATACCAGCATATCGTCAATAAATCTGGAATGATGACCGCTGGTAGGATGCCAGTTAATTTTCGTATGTGTATTTCCCTTACTATCACGGTAATGGTGCTCCGTACCGTATTCACCAAAGAAATCACTCTCCGTCTGGGAATCAAAGGTCCAATACGGAATATAGATCCCCGTAAATGCATCCGGCTTTGCGCTTTCTTTTGCCAGTTTCGGGCAGAAGAACTTTCTGCCGATCCAGTCCTTAAATCGTTTAGAAGCCTCTGCGGCATCAAGCTTAAAGGGCACGACGCCTCCCGGTGCCATGACCTTCTTACTGTTCGGATCTTCCATAACCTGATTAGATCCACAATATGGACATTCACTGGACATATCGTTGACATCATAGATCGTTTCCGCACCACAGGACTTACAGATAACACTCTTTGTTGCAACACCCCAGTCACAGGAAGCTTCTTCCTCCGCAGCATAAAAGTCCAGCTCCTCTGCCACGAACTGCTGGTCATTCACTTTGATTTCTTCTTTATGCTCGCAATAAGGACAGTAAAGCATCCCCTCAGCCGGTGCAAACTGCATAATACCGCCACAATTAGGACATTTCTTATCCGTCTCCTCACGGGTAACTGTCTGTTCCGGTATCGGCGCCTCTCCTGCCATCGGATCTATGCCTACATTGTTAAGCCCGTTTGTGTCCATACTCCGCCTCCTTTGTTAATGACATTCATTGTCATTTTATCCCCATGTCGCAGCTTTGCTGCGACTTAAAATAGACAGTGTGAAACTTAATATATCTTAAGCAGTGTTTTTTGCTGCCTTAGATATATTTTTCACACTACTTCCATCGTCTGCCTTGCAATCGATAGTTCTTCATTGGTGGGAACAATCATTACTGTCACCTTGCTCTCCGGCTCGGAAACGATCAGATCTTCCCCTCGGATGTGTAGTTTTTCATCATTGACCACCACACCGATATATTTCAGATATTCACATACGCCTGCCCGCACTGCATAGTTATTCTCCCCGCAGCCTGCCGTAAATGCAATGATATCCACTCCCTGCATTGCCATTGCATAAGCGCCGATATATTTTGCAACGCGATAGCAATAGGTCTCCAGCGCCAGTTTCGCATATTCGTTGCCACCCTGTGCTGCCTCATCCAAATCTCTGAAATCACTGGAAAGATGATTGGAAAGGCCAAGTACACCGGATTTTTTATTCAAAACAGTGTTGACCTCTTCCACGGTCAGGCCTTCCTTTTTACAGATATATTCGATAATCGCCGGATCTATGTCACCGGAACGCGTTCCCATGATCAATCCCTCTAACGGGGTCATACCCATGCTGGTATCCACACATTCACCGCTCTGTACTGCAGAAATGCTCGCGCCGTTACCCAGATGACAGACGATGATCTTTAGATCTTTTCTGTCCTTGCCGACCAGCTCCGCCGCGTGTTTCGATACAAAATCATGACTGGTTCCATGAAAACCGTAACGCCGTACCTTATATTTTTCATAATATTCATATGGCAGCGCATACATATATGCTTTCTTTGGCATCGTCTGATGAAACGCCGTATCAAAAACCGCAACCATCGGTGTATCCGGCATGTTAGCTTTACAGGAATTAATACCGATCAGGTTCGCAGGATTGTGAAGCGGCGCAAGGGAACTGAGCTCCTCAATATCCTTCTTCACCTCATCGTCAATCAGAACTGCCTTCGTAAACTTTTCTCCGCCGTGTACCACACGATGACCTACCGCGCCAATCTCGGCAAGAGAGCTTACGACACCATGCTCCTGATCTGTCAATGCCTCGATCACCAATCTGACCGCTTCATTATGATCCGGCATCGCTGCCTCGATCTTGACTTTATCCTTTCCTGCCGGCTGATGCGTCAGACAGCTTCCCTCGATACCGATCCTCTCCGCCAGCCCTTTTGCCAGCACTGCCTCCGTCTCGGAATCAATCAGCTGATACTTCAAAGAAGAACTTCCGCAGTTAATCACTAATACGTTCATACCAGATGCTCCTTAATTTTTTAAAATAATATTTATGATTTATATTGAGTCTAATTTGTTTATTTTGATTTGTATCTTTTAGTACGCCTTGCCCCAATAGACCATCTTCTTCGCAGGACGTCCGCAGCATACGCAGTGATCGGAGATCGTCTCCTGCTCAAATGGCATACAGCGGCTGGTTGCCGTGGTATCTTCCTTGATCTTTTCCTCACATTCCAAATCACCGCACCACATAGCCTTTACAAAGCCGGGCTTATTATTAATGATATCGCAGAACTCATCATATTCCTTCGCTTCATACGTGTGTGCCTCCACATGCTTTCTGGCACGCTCCAGCATATCCTTCTGCATCGTCTCTAAGATCTCTTTTACCGTTGTTTCCAGCTCACCTAAAACAACTTCTATCTTCTCTCTGGTATCACGACGCACCACAATGCATTTACCATTTTCCATATCTTTGGGGCCGATCTCGATACGGACAGGGATTCCCCTCATCTCCTGCTCTGAGAACTTAAAGCCCGGACTCTTATCACTATCGTCCATCTTTACTTTCAATCCCGCCTTCATAAGACGGTCCTTCAACTCCGCCGCTTTCTCTAATACGCCCTCCTTCTTCTGCTGGATCGGTATTACCATTACCTGAGTCGGCGCGATCCGGGGAGGAAGCACCAGACCGGAATCATCCCCATGCACCATGATGATGCCGCCGATAATTCTTGTACTCATGCCCCAGGATGTCTGGTGGCAGTATTTTAATGTATTGTCCTTATCCGCATACTGAATGCCGAATGCCTTTGCAAATCCGTCGCCGAAATTATGACTGGTGCCGGACTGCAGCGCCTTGCCGTCATGCATCAGCGCTTCAATCGTATAGGTAGCCTCCGCCCCCGCAAATTTCTCCTTATCCGTCTTACGACCCTTGATCACAGGGATCGCCAGATATTCCTCGCAGAAATCCGCATAGACATTCAACATCCGGATCGTCCGTTCTTCCGCATCCTCTGCTGTTGCATGTACCGTATGACCCTCTTGCCATAAGAATTCACGGCCTCTTAAAAACAGACTTGTAGTCTTATCCCAACACAATACGGAACACCACTGATTGTAGCATTTCGGCAGATCCCTGTAAGAATGTACATCATCCTTATAAAAGTCGCAGAACAGCGTCTCCGAGGTCGGTCTGACACAAAGCCGCTCCTGCAAAGGCTCCAATCCTCCATGGGTTACCCAGGCAACCTCCGGCGCAAATCCTTCTACATGATCTTTTTCTTTCTGTAAAAGGCTTTCCGGGATAAACATGGGCATATAAACATTCTCTACGCCTGTTTCCTTGAACTTCGCATCCAGCTCCTTTTGTATATTCTCCCACAGGGCATACCCCGCCGGCTTAATGACCATGCACCCCTTTACACTTGCATAATCAATCAGCTCCGCCTTTTTCACTACATCCGTATACCACTGTGCAAAATCTTCTTCCATGGAAGTGATCGCTTCCACCAGTTTCTTATTCTCCGCCATGATCCTTCTCCATTCGTTAATTTCTTTTTATTTTTTAATATCAGAACTATTTCCTATTGTCTTTTAAAGTTTAGGATTTTCCAATGATTTTGTCAACATGATTTAAGATAATTTAATTAAGACATGGCAAATTTTTGCAGAATCCGATTATGGTTCGTCCACGATATTTCCGTCTGAAATCCGGATGATTCTCCCGCATTGTTTGGCGATCTCAAGATCATGGGTAATGATAACGATGGTTACCCCTGTCTTATTTAATTTATGGAACAATGCCATAATTTCCCCGGAGTTTTCGCTGTCTAAAGCCCCGGTCGGCTCATCCGCCAGAATCAACTCCGGCTGGTTCACGATGGCTCTTGCAATGGCTACCCGCTGCTTCTGTCCGCCGGAAAGCTTATTTACCGTCGTCTTTTTATAATCCAGCATATCCACCGTTTCCAATGCACGCTCACACAACTGCATCTTATCTTTCCTCTTCTGCTTTGAAAAATCCAATGGCAACATGACGTTTTCCACGCTTGTCAGATCGCCGACCAGCGCATAATCCTGCATGATGATCCCTATTTTTTTATTCCGCATCTGCGCCATTTCCGATTCTTTCATGTTCTTGACAAGCTGTTCCCCAAAATAATATTCCCCGCCGTCATACTGATCGATGCAGCCAAGGATATGAAGCAGGGTGGACTTCCCCGCGCCGGACTTGCCAATCAGCGCAGCCATTTCCCCGTCTTCTATTTCCAACGTAACGTCATGCAGCGCCTCAAACTGGTTAACCTGCCCCTTATTATATATTTTTTTGATATGTTCTAATTTAATCATAGCTCCTTCCGTCCTCTCCATATTTTCAATAGATTCAATACTTTTTGATACCCTTCTATTGTTTTAATGTTATACCTGCTTCATAATCCTGACAGCTGACGTGTTTTTCGTAATCAAGTACGGCATGATCCATGAGACTGCAATAAACAGCGCATCAATCAGTAAGATGAGACCGATAAAAAGAAGCAGGGTATCAAGCGGCAGAATACTCATCATACCGGCAGCAAGCAGCAGCGCATACAACACGCAGAGGAATACAAATGACGCCGAAGCTAACAGGACGGATGTATAAAAGCTGATAGCGCAGCACTGCTTCCAGCTTAATCCGCACATATAAAAAATGGCATAATTTTCCAGATTTTTTTTTGTGGAAACAATATGCGCGCTGCTGACGGCTATCAATACGAAAATAAAAAAGCAGGATATGATCGGCAGATATTTCTTTACATCTTCATATATATACTGTCTGCTGTTTTTATTTAACATGCTTAAAGGATAGATTCCGGTGATTTTGGAGTTTTGCTTTAGCTCCACCTCAAAAGCCGCTATCTCTTCTTCCGTGGCGCCATCCTGAAAAATGATGACTGTCTCCCCGCTCAACAGCCGCTGAAATCCAAAATAAGGGCTTAGGCGGAAGTTCAACACATCAAACAGCCCATCTTTTTCCCCGCCAAGGATCTGCGCGTCCGTCAAAATCAATATCACCCTTCCCTCTTCGCTTTCATAGTCATATGCAGAAAAGCAGTCCCGATAATCCCGATAATCCGTTGTACTGTAAAATAGGCTTTCGTCATTTTCTATAACGCCGATAATCTCTACTTCCTGTGTCGCTCCGTCCAGGCCGCTCTTCAGCGTCACAACATCTCCCGCCGAAAGTACGCCCTCATTATAAACCGCAACCGCCTTCAGCGTATCGCTTTCATAGTCGCTCTTATCAAACCACCTGCCCTCCGCCATGGCAGGATCTAACAGCTCCGTCACATTTTTATTGTAACACCATACCGTTGCCTGCATACGCCTGTTTGTGATCCAGACTTCCCACAATTGCGTAACCGTAAGCATCTCCTTAACGATGGGGAACTGATCCATCATCTCCTTTTCATCCCGGATGAGATACATCTGATCATCATAGGCAGACTGCAGATATTCTGACTTTATCATAATGCCGTTCTGCGAAAAGTATTTCGCGACGGAAGCGTATTTTTTCAGTTTTACACCCGCCGCCGAGGCCAGCACCAATACGGTGATCGTAATAATGGAAAGAAGAAGAAAGATGATGCAGTATACCACTTTCCGGCTGCTGATATTTTTACATGCAATTTTCCAGAGCATCTACCCTACCTCCCTGATTCCGTCAGAAATCTCATTCTTAATGCTTCCCATGATCAACGCAAGCATAAACAGCAGCGATACCGCCAGATATGTCCCTCCAAGCGCAAGATACGACTTCGGATGATAGAACCGCGGCATATATACAAACGATCTTCCGAGAAACGGCAGTAAGATTTTGTGGTATAAAACCGTGGAAACAGCATACGCCGTAACCATGATGACCGCACACTCCGTAAAATAAACTGCCGCCGCTTTGGCTCTGGAAAGTCCGCACAGGCGGAAGATCATCAGCTTCTTTTTTCGCTTCATGATGATATATTCATATAAAAGCGCGACTACCACGCCGGACAGGACAGACAGGATCACGGTAAAGACCGCCATCAGCCGATAGAACTTTTGGTTGTCCAGTTCGGTGAAGGAAAGATCGGGAATCACCGCAAGACTGCCGAATTCCTCCTGTATTGCCGCCGCAATGGCATCGAACTGGTCACGCATTACGATACCGGGCGCGTAATCAAAGCCTACCCTTATCACATAACAGTCATTCTCCAGCGTTGTAATCGGCACCATGGGGACAATACCACCACTCAATATTCCAATGCTTGTATATTCCTTGCCGTGTACAATATATTTGCCATTGTGTGTCTGCCGGTAATGTACTGACCACCGGTACAGCTCATCATCTTCCCCACCTCCCCAGATAATGTTCTCATCATAAGTCAGGCAGACCAGCTCCCCGTTTTCAAACTGCTCTTTCGTAAAATAACTGCCTTCTATCAAAAACCCTGATTCTTTCCACTCTTGTTCCACAGGGGCAAGCGTTATCTTCCCGTCCTCGATGCCAAAATACCCCCACTCCACCAGCGAAGCATTATCTATTGCCGGATTATCTGTTTTATCCTCAGGAAAACGTATCTCAAAAAATATAACGCAGTCCTTATATATCGAATCGTCAAGACGCAGCAGGGTCTGTAAAAGCCTGTCCTTGCTGACCTCCTCGCGCCCTTCCTTTTGAAACGTAATAGAAAAATAATCGATGCCGTTTAACGCATCCGCCTCCTCCTGCTGGAGATGACGGTAAAAACCGAAAGCAAAGTTGATGATGATGGCGGAACACATAACACAGACAATGGTCATCAGAAAGACGACTGTTTCCTGCACTGCAAAGGTT
>VIDL01038286.1_pt1 | contig 10151 bp, 8 predicted proteins | sample 5025111 | NCBI WGS metagenome assembly VIDL01 (sample SAMN11851957, study PRJNA449069) | gut metagenome | isolation source: stool from female vole | host: Microtus ochrogaster | place: USA:Florida | collected 2017
AATCTCTGATTTTTCAATTATACGCCCAGCAACGCAACCAGACATAAAACCGCGGTCACAATGGTAAACACGGCAACAACTTTTGTCTCCTTCCAACCGGACTTTTCAAAATGGTGGTGGATCGGCGCCATCTTAAAGATCCTTTTTCCATGAGAAATCTTAAAATATGACACCTGTATGATCACGGATAAAACTTCAACAACATAAACCAGCCCCACGATCACCAGATACAGCGGCATCTGCAGCATATATGCCGTTGCGGCTACAAAACCTCCCAAAGCAAGAGAACCTGTGTCGCCCATGAAAACGCTTGCCGGATGAAAGTTAAATAATAAAAATCCAAGCAGCGCGCCCACTGCGGCGCAGGTAATCGGCTCTATACCACTGGAAGTTCCGATCGCAACCACCGTAAAGAAGGTTGCAATCAGTACCGTAACGCTGCTTGCCAGTCCGTCCAGTCCATCCGTAAAATTGGTTCCGGTATCGGTTCCTATGATGACGAAAAACATGATCGGTATATTCCAGACGCCAAAATCAATATATTTATCCCCCATAAACGGAATCTTCATCGAAAGATCCCACTGTAACACTTTTGTGACATAATACGCAAAAACGCCTGTCACAAGAAGCTGCAAAGCCATCTTCTGCCATGCGCGAAGTCCCAAAGAACGTTTGAGCACTACCTTAATATAGTCGTCCAGAAATCCGATCAATCCAAATCCAAGCGTCAAAAACAAAATCGGAATAATATTGGGATAATCCTTAATATAAAACAATGAGGTCACTACAACTGCCGTAAGGATCATCAAACCTCCCATGGTTGGCGTTCCCGCCTTCTTCAGATGCGTCTCCGGACCATCATCCCGGATCGTCTGCCCGATCTTCAACTTTCTCAAAAACGGAATGACCACCGGTCCCATCAGCACACTGATGCCGAATGACAACAAAACCGGTATGATCATATCATAATTTATATTCATAGGAAACCTCTGCTCCTTTCAAAATAATTTGTGCCGCTCAATCATGTTCCACATGCGGCTCTATCTCCAGATAAGGCAGAATATTTTCAAAAAGCTGCCTGACCACCGGCGCGGCAATCTGTCCGCCATAATAGGTACCCTGCGGATGGTTGATGATCGCAATGGCAAGCACCTGTGGATCATCTGCCGGCGCAAATCCGATAAAGGATGCGATATAGACGCCATTGCTTCTGGGAAGCGTCTGGCTGGTCGCTGTCTTCCCTCCCACCAGAAAACCTTCCACATATCCGTTTCTGCCGCCTCCGTTACTGACCACCTGCTCTAACATATACCGCATGGTCGCGGAAGTCTCGCTGCTGACCACGCCTTCCGTTACGGGATAATCAAAAATATGGTTGATATTCCCCTGTGCATCCCGGGTACATACGCCGAAATGCGGCGTCACCCTTCTTCCTCCGTTAATAATCTCCGATACCGTCGTCGCAAGCTGTATTGGTGTGATCTGAAACGACTGTCCAAAGGAGATCGTCGCAAGCTCTACCGGTCCGATGTTTTCCTCCTGATGCATGATTGTCGCCGCTTCCCCCGGAAGGTCAATGCCGGTTTTAGACAATAGCCCGAACTGCTCAAAATAATCATAATACCGTTCCACTCCAAGACGCAAGCCTACCCCAACAAATACCGGATTGCACGAATTCATAAACCCCTGCAGGAATGTTTCCGAACCGTGTCCCTGCACCTTATGGCATCTGATCCTGCGGTCATCCACGATGATGTATCCAGGACAGTGAAATGCCTCCTCCAGCGTTACAATGCCTTCCTCTAAAGCTGCTGCAGCCGTAATAATCTTAAAAGTCGAACCCGGTTCATAGGTATCATTGATACAGCCATTTCTCCACATCCGGTTAAGGGCATCCTGTCTCTCCTCAGAAGACATTTCGTTGTCTGATACGCTGATCTCCAGAAGTCTTCCGGTCTGATTCAGATCAAAGGGATGATTCAAATCAAATTCCGGAACGTTGGTCATCGCCAGGATCTCACCGGTATCCGGCCGCATAACAATGATAGAAACGCTTTCCGCCTCTTTGGTCAGCATCGCCTGTTCCGCCAGCTGTTGTGCATACATCTGGATATTAGCGTCTATGCTGATTACAAGATCATCTCCGGCAATCGGTTCCCGCCTGCGTTCGCCCTCTTCCGGAACCTCGATCCCTCTGGCATCCGTCACCGTCAGGATCTGCCCCGGCGTTCCCGCCAGATACTCCTCATAAACAACCTCCAGTCCAATGATCCCCTGATTATCTCCGCCGGTAAATCCCAGCACCTTTGACGCCAGCTCCCCGTAAGGATAATAACGTTTATAATCCTCATCCACCTTAACGCCGGCATATCCGTAACTTCTGATCCGGTCGCCTGTTTCTTTATCCACATTGCTCCGGATGCGTTCTATGGAAGTATATTTTTCCACCCTTGCGCGGACATATTCCTCCGATAACGACAATTCCCTGCACAGCATGGAGATAACCGCCTCGGGATCTTCAATCTGGCTGTGGATCACCGAGACGGTACAAACCGTGGTATTATCTGCAAGTACAACGCCATTGATATCAAGGATCCTGCCCCTGGCAGCCTTGATATCCCGTTCCCTCTCCTGTACATCGATGGCACGGCTTCCATAATCATCCGCCGCCACGATCATCAGAAATCCCAGTCTGACTACCAGGACAGTACAGGCGCACACTATAAAAATCCAATAGATAAACAGCTTCTTTTGATGGAAAATGCGCACCCGTTCAAATACATCTTTATTATTCTCCGATTTTGACATCTCATAGCTCACATCAACCCTATTGATATAAATCTATTATGCAAATCTTATACTTATTCTATTCTTATCCATCCGGCTGCCCACGTTCTTGAAATCCTATGGACTCTCCCGTACCATTCTGCAGGATACTGGAATCCGGATTGATCGGTTCGCCGGTCTCCGGATCAAGATATTCTCCATTGAGCGGATCAATGGCATAGCCGGTGGCAGGATCAATATGAACCGTAACGCCTCTGTGATCATTGTCGTCCGCATTATCGTCTGCACCGGTATCCTCCGGTACGCCGTTTTCGGATATCGTTCCATCGTCTGCAGCATTGGAAGATAACGTTGAGAGGCGATTGCCCCTTTCTTCCAGTTCCCGTTCTTCTTCCTCGCTCAGCTCTTCTGTCATAAAGATATGCATATAGGGAAGCACATCTGTCAGAATAGACCTGCAGAGCAGACATGCCCGTCTTGTCGCCTGATCCTGCGAAGCCGCATTCGGACGGTCGATAACAACATAGATCGCGATCTGCGGATCATCCGCCGGTGCAAATCCCATAAAAGAAACAACATAATTCTGCTTGCCGTCTCCCGATGTTTCCGCCGTACCTGTCTTGCCGCCGATCCGATATCCTGCCGGTCTTGCATAAGTACCCGTACCTTCCTCCACAACGCCGATACCATAATCAATCATCAGATCTGATACGCTTTCCGAAACCACCTGACGCAGCATCACCGGCTCAATATTTTCCACGACTGCACCATCTTCATCCAGGATCTGCCTGACCACATGCGGACGATAATAATATCCGCCATTAACAAGGCTGCAATAAGCAGAAATCGTTTCAATCATGGTCACATTATACCCTTGTCCGAAGGTAGAGGTCGCAAGCTCCGTCACGCCCATGGTATCCTCCGTAAACACCAGGGAATCCGTCCGCATCTCTCCCGCCAGATCAATATTTGTCCGCAGTCCAAAATTGAAATTCTCAAAATATCTTAGATAGGTCGCGCTCCCCATCTTCTGTCCAATCTGCATCAGGGTGACGTTACAGGACTCTTCCAACCCCTGTTTCAGAGTAAGTTCTCCGTCACCAAACCGGTTGTGGCAGCGGATATATGTGGTGTGTTCTCCCTCGCCAAAGGTCATATAGCCCTGGCAATAGAACCTGTCCCCATCGTGGATCACCCCGGCGTCCAGAGCTGCCGCCATTGTAAATGTCTTGCATACGCTGCCCGGCTCATAAGACTCTGAGATACAAAAATTCCTCCACAGCGCTTCCACGGCATCCTTTTCTTCCTCTTCGGTCATCATCGCCAGCGTCTCTGCCGGATAGATCGGTGAAAGATTCAGTTCCACATTGGTGGGATCATTTAAATGAAATCCCGGATAGCTTGCCATGGCAAGGATCTCACCTGTATCGACATCCATGATGATGACGCCGGTATTATCGGACCCCATCTCTCCCTCACGATAATCATTGGCATACTCTTCATTATAAGCTTTAATATTTTCTTCCACAATATTCTGGATATGCGCGTCCAGCGTTGTAACAAGAGTATAACCATCCTGGGCGGGGACAATCGTCCTCTCCAGCACATTTTCATCGGAAAGATAACCGTACTCTCTTCCATTCCTTCCGCACAGAATATCGTTATAATATTCCTCCAGCCCGTACTGACCGCCCTGCGTCGTCGTAAAACCGATCACGTCACTGGCAAGCGTATCATAAGGATAATTCCTGACATAAACCGTCTCAAACCAGACGCCCTTTTGGCTGATCCCGCTGCCTTCCTCCGCCTGCATCGCAAGATACGATTCGATCAGGGAATAATCCACCTCCTTCTGCAGAATATAATACTGGGATTCGGGATGTTCCAGCATGTAAGCCCTGACTTCCGAAGTATTAATATTAAAACAGGTCTGCAGCGCCACAAGCGTCGGATCTACCTCCTCTGTTTTCTCACGCAGAATCTTTGCGTCCAATATGATATTATACTTCACATCACTGGTTGCAAGCGTCGTTCCATTCCGATCCACAATAGATCCTCTCCGGTACGGGATCGTCCGGCTGTCGTATTTCGTCTGCAGATGCCTCATGACTAGCCGTTTATATTCTTCTTCATTATCCGCGCTGAGCATGACGATACGCGCTACCAACGCAAGAAGACAGATCAACAAAGCCCCTTCAAATACCATCAGCTTCGCTGCCATGTAATCCTGTAATTTCCCCCGGTCCCCCAGCTTGACAAGCTTCTTAGTATTTTTTCCGCTTTTTGATCTGCCTTCACCATTTTGTCTTTGTTTTTTCACTAATCTACTCCATTCCTATTCAGGCATGTCCATGTATTGCTTCACATAGTCCTCGATCTCACCTGAGTATATGATGATCTGACCCTCGCCTGCCAGCTTCATCCCCAACTCCTCCACAGCAATACGCTCAATCTCCTGCAGATTGACCGCACTGTAGATCCTGTCTTCATACAGGTCGTTTTCCAGGCGCAGTGTCTCATACTGGCTTTGCAGAGAAGCCTTCTGGTTCATCAGGGAAGTCACTTCAGCCTGTACATTTATATAATGCCAAATTATAAAGCATAATGCAACTACTGTTGCAACAATTAATATGGCATTATATACCTTTTTATGATATGCCCGTCTTTCCAGCCTTTCCTGCTCCCTCGCAGATCTGGATCTGACGTAAAACTCTTTTTCCGTCTCTCTTGGCAGCTGCCTTGCAGCATTGCCATATACATAATTTTTTCCTGCCATAGTTCTTTTCACTTCTCCCCAAACAATTTTTAGTTCCATTTTTTCATTTTCTATGAATTTTTCTCAAAAATTCGTAATTTTGCCGGCTTTGCCCGCCTGTTCATCCCTATTTCTTCCTCCGATGCCATGATCGGCTTTCTTCCGATGCACCTTCCCAGCGGTTTTTTCCCGCATGCGCATACCGGCAGTTCCGGCGGACAGGTACACGGATGTTCTGCTTCACGAAAAGCATTTTTCACGATTCGATCTTCCAAGGACTGAAAGGTGATCACCGCCATCCTGCCACCGGGTTGCAGGTACGCTATCATATTTTTCAAGGCTTCCCCAAGCACTTCTAATTCTCTGTTGCATTCTACCCGGATCGCCTGAAACGTCCGTTTGGAAGGATGTCCATCCGCACGCATCTTTGCAGGGATCGCGGCCTTTATAATGTCATTTAACTCAAATGTTGTTTTTATCCTCTTGTTCTTTCTTGCCAGAACGATATGCTTCGCAATATTCTTGGCAAACTTTTCTTCTCCGTAATTTTTGATGATATGGAACAGTGCCATCTCATCGTAGGTATTGACAATCTCCTCGGCAGTCAATGTCTGTCTGGTATCCATCCTCATGTCAAGCGGCGCATCGATGCGATAAGAAAATCCCCGTTCCCCGTTGTCCAACTGGTAAGAGGAAACTCCCAGATCAAGGAGGATGCCGTCCACTCCATCGATTCCAAGTTCCTGCAGCCTGCTGACCGCCTCCCGATAGTTACAGCGGATGATGGTTACCTTATCTCCATACTCCGCCAGCCTCTCTGATGCAGCCTCAATCGCATCACCGTCCTGATCGACTCCGTAAAGATGTCCTTTATCAGACAGAACGGAAGCGATTTCATGCGAATGTCCGCCGCCCCCAAGGGTTCCGTCAAGATACACACCATCCGGCTTGATATCCAGTCCTTCTATTGTCTCTTTCAGCAAAACCGGCTGATGCGAAAATTCCACTGCAAACCCCTTTCCAAAACTGCATGCATGTTATAATCGGATACCAAATTCCACAAGCTTCTCAGCAATTGCCGACATATCCTCAATATCTGTAATCTGCTCATATCTGGACTTGTCCCAGATCTCCAGCCGGCTTCCGACACCAGCCAGGATGACATTCTTTTCCAATCCGGCATATTCCCTGAGACTGGGTGGTATAAACACACGCCCCTGCCCGTCAATGCCGCCATCCGTTGCTCCTGCGATCAGGAATCGCGAAAGGGTACGCGCCTCCTTTAAGCCAAACGGCATTCCCTGTATCTCCTGCTGGATATTCTTCCAGGAAGGCGCGTCCACCAGCCACAGGCAGCCGTCCAGGCCTTTGGTCACAACAAAACCGCCCTCCAGCTCGCTTCTGAGCTGGGTGGGAATGATAATCCTTCCCTTTGGATCGATTGTGTGACTAAATTCCCCCTGAAACATTTTTTCTCCAACAATTTAATATTCAAAACATTAATAACCAAAATGTTTAGCAACCACTTTCATCCACTTTAAACCACTTTGATGCATCTAAAAACCATTTTAAACACAATTTTTTCTATTTGCAAGCATTTTTTGTATTTTTGCACAAAAAAAATACGCCTTTCAGCGTATTTTTTGAGCGAAAATCAATATCTAGTGTTTTGTATTATTCCCATACAAGATATAGGTCTTCATAAAATGCATTAATTTCCTCTTAACACCATCCGCTTCTCAACAAAATTTCAATCTTTCTCTCCCTGATCTGGTTTCTTCACATACATTTTTCTATAATTCTGCACCCTCATGACAAGCCAAATGGAACAGGATACCACAAACAGCACTATGCCAAGCATCTGTGAGACTGCAATATTGGTGGAGGGGATCATCAGCGAATCGGTCCGCAGCCCCTCAATAAAAAATCTTCCGATGCCGTATCCCCCAAAATAGCACAACATCATTTCTCCGTCAAATTTCCTTCTCTTCCAGAATACAAACAGGATCAACAATAATAACACAAGATTAAACAGACTTTCATAAAGGAAGGTGGGATGTACCTGAATATAATTGGTCCCTGCCGTCACATGATCCCAAATATCAGGCGTAATATCCGATTCCCGGACTGCCGCAAGCGGCAGCCTCATGGCAAGCAAACCATCCGTATAGCCGCCAAAACATTCCCTGTTGGTAAAGTTGCCCCAGCGTCCGAAGATCTGCCCCACAAGAACTCCAAGGATCGAAAAGTCCGCCACCGCAAGGATCTTCAACTTCTTAACTTTGCAGAAAACACATAAAGCCAAAAATCCCGCGATCACACCGCCATAAATCGCAAGTCCGCCCTGACGGATATTAAGGATGCTTCCCAGATGATCCTTGTAATAATCCCACGAAAAAACCACATAATAAAGTCTTGCACCGATGATCCCACAGATCAGAAGGCACAAAGCAAGATCGTAGATGTCTTCCGGCTTATATCCCTCTTTTTTTGCCATATATACCGCCAGAGACACTCCCACAAACATACCGATCCCAATGACTACGCCATACAGCGCTATAGTAAATACAAATATAATAAAACTTTTCGGCACATGATCCAGATAAATTCCATGACCCGGAAACCCTATAGATACGACACCCATCCAATCCAGCATATTGACACACTCCTTTTTTATCTATCGTCCGCTTTCGTCCTGCTGCCACGAAAGCAATTCAAACAGTGATCGGATTAAACATTAAAACGGAATAAAATAACGTCCCCATCCTGCACCACATATTCCTTGCCTTCCAACCTGACCAATCCTTTCTCCTTTGCTGCTGCAATTGACCCAAGTTCTATCAGGTCTTTATATGCAACTACCTCAGCGCGGATAAAGCCACGTTCAAAATCCGTGTGAATCTTCCCGGCTGCCTGCGGCGCCTTTGTCCCTTTCCTGATCGTCCACGCCCTTGTCTCATCCTCACCGGATGTCAGGTAGCTGTGAAGCCCCAGAATCTGGTAGCTTGCATGAATCAGTTTGTCCAGTCCGGCCTCCTTTAATCCCATTTCCGCCAGAAAATCCGCCTTCTCATCATCTTCCAGCTCCGCAATCTCTTCCTCTAACTGCGCGCAGATCACAAATACCTCGCTGCCTTCCTTAGCAGCATACTCCCTGACAGACGCAACTCCGGCATTGGATGCGCCATCGTCTTCCAGATCGCCCTCCGCTACATTTGCCGCATAGATCACAGGCTTTGCTGTCAGCAGATTATAAGAAGCCAGCCAGACTTCCTCATCCTCATCCTGCGGTGTATATGTCTTTGCAAGATTGCCCTCATCCATATGCGCTTTCAATGCTTCCAGCAATACAAGCTCCTTTGCCTGCGTTTTGTCATTCTTCGCACCCTTAGAAGTCTTTGCAATCCTTCTTTCCAGAATCTCCAGATCAGAGAAAAGCAGCTCCATGTTGATCGTCTCGATATCACGAAGCGGATCAATGCTTCCGTCCACATGCACGATATTCGTATCCTCAAAACATCTGACCACATGCACGATCGCATCCACTTCCCTGATATTCGCAAGGAACTGATTACCAAGTCCCTCTCCCTTGGATGCCCCCTTGACCAATCCTGCAATATCCACAAATTCAATCACCGCCGGCGTCACCTTCTTGGAGTGATATAGATCGCCAAGTTTTTTCAGCCGCTCATCCGGCACTGCAACAACGCCCACATTAGGGTCGATGGTACAGAACGGATAATTCGCTGATTCCGCACCTGCCTTGGTCAGACAGTTAAATAATGTTGATTTACCTACATTCGGAAGACCGACGATCCCTAGTTTCATTTTATCTTAATCTCCTTTGAAATGTGCTGTTTTTGACTTATGTTTTCTTTTCTTGATTATGTCTTTTCCCATAGTAAAAGCTCCTTTAAAAAAAGAGCCTTAATATCAAATGCCCAGCAAGCTGAGCATTGATAGTATAGCATATCAGGGTTCAAAAGTAAATCATTGGATTCCTATATTTCCAATGTGCGGCTTAGGAAAAGTTCAAATTCCGATATGTATGCGGTTGTACTGCTTACTGAAATTACTCCTTAACGGTTGATGCATTTTACTTTGAACAATAAAATTCTATTCGACATATGTTGTCATCATTAAAACTTATCACAATTTCGTCATATGTATAAGCTTCCGTTCTATCCTGATTGACATCATAATAATAAATATAGCGAACCCCCATTTCGCTTTGGTCAGTGGGTTCACCCAACAAACGTACCACATCTGAATAGGAACTGTTTTCCGTAACTCCTTTAAACTCAAATGGAATTCCGTCATTTAATCTAAAAGATAAACTTATTAGAACTACAATAGAGTTATCCTCACTTACCAAAGCCTCGCCTACTTTATTATTATCTGTGTATAAGTCATACCATAAAATATCCGGAATATCTTCAAAAGAATACGGATCACCAAGTTCAAATACTTTCTGAACATCTTCTAATTCACATGGCCAGTCGATACTGACACCATCTATTGTTAAATCAGATAGTATTTCATTAACATCATAAGAATGCTCGTCCACCGAAAAATTTTCCATTCTGTCTGCTGTTTCGTCATTGGAAAT
>VIDL01044736.1_pt1 | contig 10149 bp, 5 predicted proteins | sample 5025111 | NCBI WGS metagenome assembly VIDL01 (sample SAMN11851957, study PRJNA449069) | gut metagenome | isolation source: stool from female vole | host: Microtus ochrogaster | place: USA:Florida | collected 2017
TGAACAAACAATAAATGGGAATGAGTCAAACCCTGTTGCAGATGAGAGAAAATAACCGTTCGAACCTGATCCCCACCCGAAATTATAATGAAAATATCCATCCGAATCATAGCCATCACACACAAATGCATGAGCACCTCCTTGACTGCCTCCTGTCACATAAATTGGTCGAGAAGAATCCAACTCATTTCTCATTATCGACTCGTAGTATCCAAGCGAGCAGCGCGGACGATGCACTCTAAAAATACTTTTGTCATATCCAAAGAATTCGATTAGTCCTGACATCATCAGGGCTGCTCCCGTTGCCTGTCCGAAATATGAACTGTTAGCAACAGCACAATCATACACCAACTTCGCCACGGCATCCTTAGATTCCTCACTATATTCCACTCCGGAATAGGTTGGAAGCATAAGATCCCAATTATATTCAGATTTGCTGAAATCCGCAGATATTTCCGTACCATTCCAGGTGTATGAAAATTGTCCTTTCCCTTGTAAAGGATACTTGTAGTAGCGCATTATCTGGCCTATGGCTATATTGGTACATCCCGCCGGAGCTTGGAATTCTCCTCCAATTTCAGGAAACAGTGCATTATATGGATAATACTGATCCCATTCTATATCACCTAACAATGGTTCTACGCTCTCTCCCGTTCGTGTAGGTGGAAGCAAAAGACATTTTCCTTTGGTATTTATTTCAGAAAGGTCCTTCACCAACCCATCTACTAACAAACGGGCTGCTCCGGGCATACTCTCATAATTGAAGGTTCCGGAAAAAGAATAAGCCAATACCGGCTGAGGCAACCTATCATCAGTTCCAACGAGCACCCAGCCACCCTCTAAATTGTTGATTATGTAGATTTCTTCATTCAGTGTTGTCAGACTCAGCTGAGATAAATCCGGACCATTACGAGTGATAGACGTTTGGCGCGAAAACACTTCATTTGCTAACTCCTTCGCTTTATGTTGAGTAATTTCAGCTGACATCTGCGAAATAAAGACAGCAGATGCAACTAAGGAGAAAAAGATTCTTTTATTCATATTTCATGTGATTAAGAGCCCATCTCATAAATTTGAGAGCCCCAAGTTTCCAATGCTCGCCCAAAACCGCCCCAGGGGCCCTCAAATTTTTATGAGATGGGCTCTAAGTTTACAAGACATAGATAGACATAGACCACTTGAGTTTCTAAAAAATAAATGTCTTGAATGGTTAGCAACTATTCAAATGCAAAGTTAAACGATTTATCTTAATCCACAAATTTTTTAACAAAAAAAGAAGAGAAAAACACTAAAAACGATAGTTTGCAAACTTTTTGACAACAATTTTTTTGGCATACCATATAATAATTTTGGTCATATTGGGACACAAAAACCATTCTTTGCCTAATATCTATAGGTTATATTGGAACATTTTATTAATTTTGCACTGTTTTTGGAATTTCATGCAATAATGGCATTTGACTTTTCGAAATCACTTAAACCTGAAGTCTATCTAACAACGATAACCCATAATGAAACATTTCAAATTAGGATATACAATAATTGGAGCTACGGCAGCATTAATTGGTCTTGCTGCTTGCGCCGATGAGAATCCGTGGGGAAACACCTCTAAAGATTACGGAAGCATAAGATTATCTCTATCTACCGGTAGTGATATCGCAACTGCTAAACCTGTTTTCAGAAGTGGTGATGATTCAAGAGCAAATGATCCTAACGATCTCAACACATATATAGATGTTCCTTCTCCTGAAGACTTCTCTATAAAACTTGAAAAATCTGACGGTTCTTATTCAAAAACATGGACCTCGCTATCCGCTTTCAAGGAAGAGGCTGCTAAGAGTACTTTCAATACAGGGTCTTATACAATGACTGCTTATTTTGGAGAAAAGGGCAAGCAGGATTTCAACGCCCCTTATTTCGAGGCATCATCCACTTTTACCGTTCTCTCCGACCAGACTAAGGAAGTGAACCTGGAAGCTGAGCTTAAGAACTCGATGGTGAGTGTGAACTACACCGATGCTTTCAAGGACTACATGAAAGACTATCACACCAAAATCCATACTGAAGGAAAGACAGACGACATCATCTACAGAATGGATGAGACAAAACCCGCGTTTTTGGAACCAAACAACGCCTCGCTAACCGTGCATTTCACTACTAAAAATAAAGATTACACTAAAGATCTTTATCTGGGAGAATTTGCACCTCAAGCAAAGACCTTGCATAACATGACACTTGATGTCACTGAAAGCCAGAATGGAGATAGAACGCTCATCATAAGTTTTGATGAGACATTGGAGGAAGATGATATCATCATTGATCTTACCGATGAACTTTACACAACTCCGGCTCCGGTAATCACCTGCGTAGGATTCAATAATGGAGAAACCGTTGATATGCTTGAAGGAACCAACAGCTCCTCTGATCTGAAAATGACTGTATTTGCTGAAGGTATCATTGAATCAGCAAAGTTCACTGTCTCGTCAAACAAATATGACCCGGCATGGGGTAAAGAGATTGACTTATGTAAGGCCACGGATTTGCAGAAACAACAGATCAATCAGGCCGGCATTGAGGCTAATGGATTCGGATTCGAGCGGACCACAGACAAATCTGCGTTTCTGACTCTGACAAAATTTGGTAGGAGTTTGCCAAAGGGAGTGCACGAAATATCTCTTGTTGTAACTGACAAAAATGATTGTGTCAGCGAAACGGCATGTGTAATTCTTAATAGCGAGGAAATAACTATAATTCAAGTTGGGGAATCTACACCTATTGAATATGGGTCTGGAACTGCTACCCTGACACTCGACTATAACGGACAGAATCCCTCAGATCTTGTATTTAGATCAAACGGGCAAGATCTGACAGTTTCAAGCTTTGAAGAAGACACTTCGACAAGGGCTTTTGAAACTAAACGATACACATTCTCTTTAACCAACGTACCGGGAACAACAAAGTCTTCCGTTTCGATTAGTGTTGCACATAAGACAAAACAACCTGAGAATTTTGAAATTCCTGTTAATGTTCCATTATATAAGATTGAAGAATATGATGCTTTCAGCAAATATGCATATCTTAGAATCTCGGCAGATGATCCATCCAAACTGTCGCTCATCATGGACAACATTGCAATAAAGGGCAATGGCAAGGAACTCTCAATCGCATCAAAAGATGCATCGACCGGCATCATCACACTGACTGGTTTGGAACAGACCACCGTTTATGACGTCACCTCATCTATCACCGAGGATGCATGGATTAATTATGGAAGTTTCACCACTGAAACTGAACTTATCATCCCCAATGGAGATTTCTCTCAAATTGACAGTAAAAAACTTGAAAGTGGTACTTTACAGGTAGGTGGAAGATTCTCTGCGGGATTTAATATATATTATAAACATAACTCCAAGTTTTCTTACAACTTGCCTTCTGACTGGGCCACAATTAATTCTAAAACTGCATGGGATAAATCATCAAACCAAAACACATGGTATGTAGTTCCTTCTTCTTGGTTAGAAAACGGAAATGGATTAATGAGAAATGTTGGATATAACAATAGCGGAGATAACATTCCAGATGATCAGCATGCAGCAGCAACCTACAATAAAAACGCCCCTTCTGAAAATCAACTAATTAAAGCTGCAGGTGAGATATTCCTTGGCAAATATTCCTTTAATGGGACTGAAACCAAAAGCGAGGGAATTGATTTTGCAAGCCGTCCGCAAAGCGTAACTTTCGATTATGATTATACTCCAATAAATGAAGACAAAGGTTATGCTTTGATTGAAATCCTTGATACAGAAGGCAACTCTCTCGGCAAAGAAGTTTTTGCTCTTGACGCCGGTTCCGGTTCAGAGAAAATAAACTTTAACTATGGGACGTTTGGCAAAAAAGCAGCAATTTTAAAAGTTTCTTTCAAGAGCAGCAATCAAGAAACACCTCCAATAAATATACCTTCTGGAGATAACTTGAATGAGGGTAAAACCGGAAATAATGATGTGCCTGTCAACTTATATAAAGCAGTTGCAACCGGATCTGTTCTGAAGATTGACAATGTGGTAGCTCATTATGGAGATGCACCGGGCACAACCCCGGCAGCGGCACAGAAAAGAAAAACTACTAAAAGGAAATAAGACATGAGACATAAAATATATTCCATACTTATTGCAAGTGCTGCAATTCTGGCATTGCCAGGATGTGAAAAGGAAGCTGCATTCAACATGAATCCTGGCGAAGGTCAGTTGAATTGCAACGCTCTTAATGTAGAATATATAAGCCGCGGAAAACCTGTACGCTCTTCTGAAATTGAATTGGGTGACTTTGTCGTTGACTTCGTAAACACAGCCACCAACGAAGTGGCAAGAAGTTTCAAATATTCCCAGATGCCGGAAATAGTATCTCTGCCGGAAGGTAATTACCGTGCTGAAGCCATATATGGCGACAATCCGGTAGCTGCATGGGAATCACCTTATTACTTAGGCAATTCTGAATTTAACATCACTGCAGGAGAAATTACGGAAGATGTCAACGATGTGGAGTGTGTTCTAAGCAACATACGCGTGAAAGTAGACATCAACGACTCCGGTCTTGGGCTGGTTGGAGACGATGCAAAGGTTGTGGTCTCAGCAGGAAACGAAGGCAAACTCATCTTTGATCAAACCACCAACGACAAAGCCGGATATTTCAGGTATATCGAAAACAGTTCCACGTTAGCTGCAGACTTCTCCGGTACTGTCGATGGTGTTTACATAAATCCTACAGCATTCATATTCAATAATGTAGAAGCGGGAAATTCTTATGAAATCAACATCAACATCAATAGCCCGGACAATGTTGAACCTGGATACGTAGTGATTGGCGGAGAAGCCGGAAAAGAGATTAAAATCAATGCCAAGATATCCATTGAAGATGAAACTAAAATAGTTAATCCAAACGAGCCGGATGACGATATATTAGTTGACGACATGCGTCCGGTAGATGGATCCGGAAATGGCTCGGATCCAAACGGCAACAAGGATCCGGAACCCGAAACCAAGGGACCGAAAATCATTCCTACAGCTCCGGCATTGAAATTAGGTGAATGCTACATCATAACAAGTGCTGAAGCAACTCCTGTTTCTTTTAAAGTCACGAGCGGAACAGGGATCACCGAATTTAAAATTATCATTGAATCCAATAAACTGACTCCTTCTGAACTTCAGGGTGTCGGTCTCTCAGACAATCTCGATCTAATTAATCCGGGCAGTCTTGAAGAAGCACTTAATGGACTTGGATTCAAAACAGGTAAAGATGTTCAGGGTCAAAAGGAATGTTCATTCGATATCTCAGGATTCGTTCCGATGCTTATGATGCTGGGGGCGGGAGAACATAAGTTCAAAATAACTGTTAGTGATGAAGAAGGAACCGCGGAAGAAACACTGTGGCTCAAAAACGACTGATCATCAACCCTATAATCAAAACAATTGAAGAAAAATGAAAAATCTTATTTCCAATATATTGAGTGGGGTTGTTATCCTTTCGTCGATATATGCCCTCTGTGGTTGCTCGGCCGAGAATCCATTCGAGACTGAAGGAGAAGGCATCGTTCAACTCCACACAGTTGTGAACAGTATCACTACAAGAGCCGATGAAGACTCTAATCCACTTGAGGATAATTGCGTAGTATATATTTCAAGTAGCAAAGGACTAATTTATAAGAAAGTCGGTCTAAAAAACGTTGACCCTCAGATCACATTAAAGGAGGGTTCTTATGTGGCTGAAGCATGGACCGGGGACTCCGTCGGTGCATCATTCATCAGTAAGTTCTTCCGTGGATGCGAAAAGTTTGATGTAACAAAAGGGAGCACCAACAATGTTGTTCTAAACTGTAAGATTCAAAACGTAGTGGTATCGATAAACACAAATTCCATCGATCCTAACCTTATGAAAGATGACTACAAAATCACCATCAGCACATTGCGAGGTACTCTTGAATTTACAAAAGACAATGCTTCTGACGCCAGAGGATATTTCATGCTTCCCATTAAGAAAGACACATCGGATGAAGAATTATCCGAGACCACATCGGCTGACAGTGAACCGGATTATGACGACAAATCACTCGACGATTCATCTCTTGTCTTCACTATCTCCGGGTCGAGGAAAGATGGAAAACCATTTTCAAAAAGCGGGAAAATCAAAAACGTCAAAAGAGCTCACCAGTATATACTGAACTTTGCATATAATCCTGAGCCATCCAGCTCTGCATCAGAGGGAGCCGCCTTTATAAAGATACACGTCAAAGATGAGGATCTGCAGGGCACCGAGAACGTAACGGTACACACACGCCCAACCATCACGGGTGTCGACTTCGATATAGCAAAACAATTGGTCTACACTTCTGATGAAGACATTCCGGAATCCATCTCAGTGCAGTTCTGTGGCTTTGGTGGTCTCAAATCGCTCTATGTGGAAAATGAATCAGCTTCAGCACTTGGTCTTCCTGCCTCTAATCTAAACCTCTTTGAATCAAGTGAGGCTCAACTTCAGGCTTACGCCGGAGTTGGTTTTGAATTATCCCAACCTAAATACAAGGAAACCACTAACGTTGCCACTGCTTCCTTGAAGATACATAAAAGCTTGATTCAAAAGCTATCTAAAGATAAACAGACTGAGCACGTGATAAAACTACGGATCACAGACAATGATGAGACTCCCCAATCGGCAGAGGCGTTCATTAGAGTTGCGCGCAATGAAAATGCAATTATCGTAGAGGATCCTATCGAATTAGAACCGATAGACCCTGAAAAGAATTATCTCTGCCTCACTCCTCACAGCGCAACAATCACCTACACCCTGTCTGACAAATATGAAGGGACACCGGGAGTGGAATATTGCAAAGTGAATGAAAACAATTGGATATTTGTTGCCGCAGACGTAGCAAATGCCGATGGTTCAAATGAAAAACCATCTTTGACAATCTCTGGCCTTGAAGAAGCCACCGAGTATAAATATCGTGGTGCCTGCGGAGACTTCCACAGTGATAATGTCATGACCTTCACCACTGAATCCAAATATATCATTCCCAATACAAGTTTTGAAGACTGGTCGACATATCAAGCGCAGACAATGTTGGGTAAAAAAACAGTCGTATTGCCCGGAAGCACCGGTGACAAGGAGACTTCTTTCTGGGGATCAGGCAATGAGGGAGCAGCCACTGCCAATATGACACTGACTGACAAATCAACCGACATGAAGCATAGTGGACAATATTCAGCAAGACTTGCTTCTAATTCTGCCATGGGAGTCATAGCCGCAGGTAATATCTTCACCGGATCTTATGTAAAGACCGACGGCACTAATGGTGTGTTATCCGTAGGTCGCCCTTACAATGGATCTCACCCCGCAAAATTAAAAGTTTATGCCAACTATAGGCCAGCAACCGGTGTAAGTGTTAAATCAGGTAATGAAAAATTTGTCCCTGCAGATTTTAGCGGAGGTAAAGATCATGGCCAGATATACGTAGCTCTTACAACAGAAGCAGTCGAGATCAGAACGAATCCCGACAACCGCAAGCTCTTTGACCCGAATGACCAGGTGGTACTTGCTTATGGTCAGGTGACTTGGACCGATGATTTCGGTCCGGACGGTCAATTACAAGCAATTGAGATTCCATTGGAATATAATGACCGGGCAAAAAAATTCAAGCCATCCCATTTGGTCATAGTCTGCTCAGCATCCAAATATGGAGATTACTTCAGCGGAAGTAAAGGATCAACAATTTATGTTGACGATTTTGAACTTATATACGAATAAATCTTCATCTCAACTTAGGCCCCGACTCATAAAAAATGGGGGTCGCTAGGGCGGCTTTGGGCGAGGGATTTTCGCAAGCTGAAGAGGGAGCTTAGCGAGCTAAGTGACCGATGAGGCTTGGCGAAAAGCACCGCCCAAAGACGGACAATTCGGCCAATTTTGATAATTTCTGCCGTACAACCCCTGTTCATGAGGAGTGGGTGCACGTCGGTTGCGTCCGAATGGGCATCGGATGCAGTCAGTATCAGTAAGATTCCCAACTCATGCGAAATACCGGAGCATGAAGAATATCATTGCAAACAAGGTCATGTAGCCAGCAGTGCAGAGGTATCTCTCATAGTTGCGCATCAATCTCATGTATGTCTGCAGCCATGATATGGTGCGTTCCACGACCCAGCGTCCGTCTATTGGGACAAAACCTTTGGAGCCGAAGTTCGACTTGACGCATTGCAGTGAGATGCCAAGCTCCTTAATCGGCATTTCCCTTAATGCACCACGGTATCCCATATCTGCCTTGATGACAGTAATCTGCTTATTTATTCCTTATACACGCTTTCCTCCGTCAATTCCGAAGATGGCCTGCGGGAGCCCTGTGCGTACGCTCTGGCTGTCGATGACCGCAATGGTCGGGAACAGCCCCTGCCCCATCATGTCACGCTTCATTAGCACAAGTGTCCTCAATGTCCTCTCCAGATAACTTCCGGCGCTCCAGCAACGGAAATGGTGATAGACTGTCTTGCTGGAAGGGTACCCCACAGGTAGCCGGCTCCATTGACATCCTGTATAGACGATGAACAATATGGCCTCGAGGATATCGAATGGGTCATGCTTGCGAAGACTTTTGCACACCGGTAGGAAGATGAGCTTCAGCATCGACCTCTGGCTGTCGTTGAGATTGGCATGGCAGAGCATTCTCATTAGGATTTTGCAACAAATTTTCACATTGGACTTTGAAGGTCGGGACAAAGTCTTTATCTCTGCTAAATGATGTTGCAAATCCCATGCCAAGAAGTAGAAAAGTTACCCAAAGTCTCCCAGGTTTGGTCGCTTTTTGCCCTTTGGCTCAGTCACATAGCCCGCTATGCTCCTTCGCTCAAATGACAAAAATCGATCCAACCCTGGGACCCTAGCGACCCCATTTTTTATGAGTCAGGGCCTTAATAAGCATACGGTATCGGGATCATCTACCCCGATACCGTTTTCTGTACAATTTCAGCACAATATTAGCAAAGTGAAGGCGTTATTTTTATATGGTGCGAAATATCCTGATGCTTTTTCTGTCAATATTTGCTTCTGTTCAAGCCAGTGGACAGCTGGCGGCTAACGCATATTCATTTTTGGATGTATCTTCATCCACTCATGCTTTAGCTCTTGGCGGCTATGCCATTGCAACCACCAGCCCCGACCCGATGCTGGTTGACCAAAATCCTGGACTACTCGGACCGGAGATAGGAAAAGTCGCGGCTATCAGTTACATGCGCTATTTCGGATCTTCCAATTTTGCAGCCGCACGTTTCGCTCATTCTTCAGGCGAACATGGTGCATGGGCAGTTGGAGTCCGTTATCTTGACTATGGTTCCATAGACGGTTATCTTCAAGACGGAACCCCAACAGGCAGTTTTAAACCGCAGGATATTTCGGTTGAAGGAACATACAGTCATGATTTCAACGATAGACTGCGAGGTGGAATTAACGCAAAACTTCTATATAGCAACTATGAGGAATACACAGCAGTCGCTCTCGCTGCGGATTTAGGAATCAACTACTACGATGACGAGAAAGACCTTTCTCTATCAGCGGTTATTAAAAATGCCGGAGGACAAGTCAAACGCTTCAACGAATCCTATGACCACCTACCCTTTGATATTCAGTTGGGATATATGCATGGGCTCGGACAAGGACCATTTTCATTATCTATAACTGCTCATCATCTGACTCATTGGAAATTGCCATATTACAGCCACGATCAAGAAAGCGGGGATGATGTTCCTAAAGAAGCTGACTATAAGTTCCTCAACACCTTGTTCCGACACTTGACATTCGGACTACAATACATGCCAAGCGACAGATTCTATGCTGCATTGGGATATAACTACAAGACCCGAGGGGATATGAGCACATACCAACGCAGCTTTTTCAGTGGATTCTCACTTGGGATTGGATTGAATGTAAGCGATTTCTCAATAGGTGTAAGTTTCTCACAGCCACACAGATCAGCCTCTACTGTCGCCCTAAATCTCGCTTATTTTCTTTAAAATTCAGACTATTTCCGAAAAGGGATGGAGTGAACAACACGGACCGGCACACACCGATGAGCATGACGTCCGGGATTCCAACACGGCATCCCGGCGA
>VIDL01362738.1_pt1 | contig 10044 bp, 4 predicted proteins | sample 5025111 | NCBI WGS metagenome assembly VIDL01 (sample SAMN11851957, study PRJNA449069) | gut metagenome | isolation source: stool from female vole | host: Microtus ochrogaster | place: USA:Florida | collected 2017
GCAGGTGCAGCAAATCAGGTACTTGCAGGAGCAACGGCAAACAGGATGTTCAGCATGGAGGATAAATCCGTATATCCGTTCCCTGTGAATGTACATGTCAATCTGGGAGCATCCAATGCGGGCAAGACGGCATATATGTATTACTATGACGAGAAGAGCAATTCCATGGTACTTGCAGGCTCTTTCCGCATCACCGCTACAGGGCAGGCAATGTTTGCGATTTACCGCGGGGATGAATACATCATTGCGGTGTCAGACAAAGCCGCAGCCGTAAAGGGCAAGTATATTGTAGTTAAGGGAGATAACCTTACCTACATTGCCAAGAAGACAGGAGTTACCTTGAAGAAACTGATCGGTGCAAACCCTCAGATCAAGAATGTGAACAGGATTATGCCGGGTCAGGAGATTAACCTTCCGTAAGGAAACTGCCTTTTGGAGAAACGGAACTGCAATAGAATTAAACTGCCGCAGGATTGGAAAGCAATCCTGCGGCAGTTCTTTTTTGTTCGTGTGGCAGAATTTAAGTTCTAAAAGGTCTTTGGCAGATTGCCCAAAAACGAAAGTTCAAAATTATCATAAATATACAAAAACAACATAAAACGGATAGTCCGAATTGATTTTAAGGGCTTGAAGTGCTAAAATAACTCTATATAGGTGAAAGGTTCGCTTTTGCCATAGATATAGAAAATCTTATCTTCTATCACGGATAAAACCGTGAAATTTATGAAAAAGAAAGGGAGGAGAAAAACAAGACATGAGAGAAGTAAAAAAACAGAAAGGAAGAGTGCTGTCAATTTTGTTGACCGCCTGCATGTTAGCAGGGTTGCTGCCCGCGGATATGCTCGGGGGGTTGCGAGTGTTAAGGCAGCTGGCGCGGAAGTAGAATATTCCACTGTCGAAAGCAGTATTGTCAAGACAGTCGCAGACAATACCACTACATGGAACTTTTCGGGGCTAAGCTTGGGCGATGATTATGTAGAAGTGGTCGGCACGGATGTAAAAGGTATTGCTGTGTCGGGAACCAGCCAAAAAGTACGCCTGAAAGCAGGGTGCTTCGATATTTACGCAGAGGGAGTTGCCGCAATTCCCTTGGATGAGGCTACTACGAGTGTGGATTTGGAAATCAAATTGTCCGGAACCGGAAGTGCGGTAAATGGTGTCGGACGACATATCCAAATTGGAAATGATACAGTCAATAAGCTTGTGTTTCAGAAAGAAGCTGAGAAGACAGACGGAGCAGATTCTTTTGATGGCAATAAGACATATTCCAATACTTTTGACTCCACTTATTTTACGGGGAATACTCTGGTGATTACCGGAGTAGTAGGAGAGAATAAAGTGTCCTCCATTAAGATTACGGAGACAAAGACGGAACAGACCAATCCTACTCCTACACCGGGTGATGATACAGAGATTCCCACAGAGTGGAATTTCCGTACCGGCAGTAAGTATATGGGATCAGAGAATGGTTTGCTGCTTCAAGCTGGGTCGTCAGATGCAGACGGAACAACAGCTACAGTGGATGGTCTTGAGATTGATGCAAGCGCATCCGGCAGTAAGTGGGACTCTAAGAGTCGGAATGATTGGGCGCAGTTTAATACAGGCACTATAGTGAAGGTTCCTGTGTCTGGTTCTTCCAAGATAACCGTGGTAGAGTATTATGGAACTTATAAGGTGGATACTACGACGGCGGATAGCACTAAACAACAGGTGGAGCAGACTTTTATCGTAACCGGCGAGAGCGGTTATGCAACAATCATTGCAACAGGTGATACATATCTGGGTTCCATTAAGGTAGAGGCGTATAAGAACCCGGTTACTCCTGACCCTGAGATTCCCGTTGGACCGACGGACCCCGGAGCAGCTACCCGAACTGTTACATACGATTTTAAGGCAAATACTGGTAAAACTGCGCCCGCAGTAAACAGCATTCTGGACGGTACGGATACTGTGACTTCCGGTATTTTATATATGGATAGAGGAAGCAGCTCAGGTTGTACTTTTGACAGCAATCAGTTAAGATTTCGTAATGGGGTCGTTTTGTATCTTCCTATTAAGGATGACACAACAAAAGTTGAGTACTCTGCAACATATTCAGGAAGCAATACGGGGCGTCCGACATATATCGGCTCTACGGAAAGCGGCTATACAATGGAGATGAGTACCTCTGCGGCTCCTGTTGTGATTGACGATATTACGGATTACATTCAGGAAGTAAACGGACAGAAATACCTGTCCATTACCTCGGGTGGAGACATTAAGATTTACACCATTACGTTAAAGGAATACAATCCAATCAATCAGGTTGAGGTGAGTGGAACAGTTTCCAATGCGGCTACAAACGGTATCAAAGAAATTAGCTTTAAAAATCTTGATAATGAAAATGCAAAACTTGTGACAGCAACCATAGAAGCAGATGGTACTTATCATGCAACGCTTAGAAGAGTTGCCGGAAGCACGAATTATGTGGCATCTATTTCCGCTACAGGATATAAGATTGATAATACAGATGATGCACATAAATTTACTTTAACAGGGAACGATGCTACTGCAACGCAGAACTTTACTGTTGTAGAGGCGGCGATTGCTAATATTGCAGGCACCTTAACCGGAGTGCCTGACAGCGCATTAACAGGCGGTGCTCTGGAGGCAAAGCTTGTACCGGCGGATACAGCTCTCAACAAGGTAGAACTTACTCTTACAAAGACAGGGGACGGAACTTATACATTTGCAAGTGCTGCCCTTGAGCCGGAGATGAGTTATACAGTAGAGCTTACTAATGCAGATGATTATGAAGTAACCGTTCCTTTGACAAAAGCAGCAGGAACCTATACGGATGTTGCCATTGCAGCAACTCCTAAAGCTTTGGTTAAAGTTTCGGGCGCTTTTGTGACATCCGATAAAAAGGCATCAGGCGTTTCCAAGATTACCTTTACAAATGTGGATACCCCTGCTTATAAGTATACTTTTGATGTTACAGGCGAAAATTATACTGCGAATCTCCGCGCAGGTGAGTATGTGACATCTGTTGTGGCAAATGAAGGTTATGAGGCATTTGACCATGTCAGTGTTGGTGCAACGGCGGTAACAAATGATGTATATCTGCAGGCGGCACCCGACACTTCCGCAGTAGCATATCAGGCTGAAATCAAGGTTGGTGAGGGTCAGCAGTTTGAAAAGATTGCGGATGCAGTTGCCTATATTGCAAGAATGACGAGAGGTGAGTCTGACAGAGTTACTATCGATTTGACAGATGAACTTTACAGAGAGCAGTTAGTAATCAATACACCCAATGTTACCATTAAGGGCAATGGAGCTACCATTACATGGTATTATGGAGTTGGATTCTCTTATTACAGTGCAAAGCCCATTGATGCCAGAACCATATATTATGATGAAGCATATGCTGTGGATAAGTATGGTAAAGAGACAATTGCACAGAATCCCGGTCATTGGGGTGCAACAGTCAATCTGCTTGCAGGCGCCAAGGGATTCCAGGCGGAGAATCTGATTTTTGAGAATTCGCTGAACAGATATCTGACAGAAGAAGAGCTTGCAGATGGAGCTGCTGCCAATGTGACTGCTGGTGTAACAAACAGAACAACATCAAATATTGATGTACGAGCAAAGGCAAGTAAGGAAAGAGCTTGTGTATTGTATATTCAGGCCGATGATACAGAATACAAGGATTGTAAATTCTTAAGCAGCCAGGATACACTTTATACCGGTGATGACAACGAGAATTCTTATTTTGTAAACTGTGTTCTGGAAGGAACAACAGACTATATTTGCGGCGATGGCAACCCGGTGTTTGATAAATGTACATTAAGCATGTATAGTTACAGCGACCAGGAGGCTACAGGAAGTTACATTGTTGCTTCCAAGGCTAAAGGTAAGCACGGATATTTATTTAACGATTGTAAGGTTGTTACTACAAGCGCTACAGGATTAAAGCCGACTTCGCAAAATTATCTTGCACGTGCATGGGACAAAGGTATTGTGGTATATTACAATACCGAAGTTGAATCGGCAGCTATGATTTGTGATGCAGGTTATACGGATATGAATGCTACTGTTAAGGCGGCAAAATATTCTGAGTATAATACGCACACACCGGACGGTACGGCAGTTGATACCTCAAAGAGGGCAGAAGGTGTAACCATTATGACGGATGCAGATGCGGCAAATGTGGTTCTTGAAGATTACTTTGACGGCTGGAATCCGGAGTATTATGGAGCAGAGGATGAAGATGATCTTGTTGTAAGTAAGGATCCGGATGCAAGCAGCCCTATTTCCGAAGTTGAGACAGAAGGAGCGGTTGCATTCAAGGATGGAGAAACTGTAGTTACCGGTAATGTGGAGATTAAAGCAGTTGCACAGGATGACGCTTCTGCAGAAATTAAGACAAAGGTTGAGCAGATAAAAGCAGATGCTGCAACTGCAGGCCAGGAAGTAAAAGCAGTATTGTACTATGATATCAGTGCATATCTGGTAAGAGACGGCGTGGAAAGGGAAGTAGCGCTCACTAGTGGTGCAATCAGGATTAAGCTGCAATATCCGGAAGGATTTGGCTCTCAGAACGGTATTATTGTTATGCACGAGACGGATGTTCCGGAAACATTGGCCGAAAAAGATAAGGAAACGGATGGTTTCTGGATTACAGCAGACAGTTTCAGCTCTTTCACGGTGGTCTTTACGGCAGCAGCTTCTACACAGCCTGTAGATCCTAAGCCCGAAGATCCTAAGCCTGTAGATCCTAAGCCCGAAGATCCTACACCTGTAGATCCTAAGCCCGAAAATCCTACACCTGTAGATCCTAAGCCTGAAGATCCTACACCTGCGACCCCGGGCAGCTCGGATGATGATGACAGTGATGGTGCAGCAGAGGTTGTTGTAGATGTTGATTGGGAAAAAGTGGCGGCTCAAATAGATGATGCAGCAAAATCCAAGGCGCCCAAGAATCTTGATGTTACATCAGGAGACCGTTATGAAGTTCCTGTAAAGGTTCTGAATAAGCTCAAAGGAAAGAATACCACTCTGGCGCTTCATGCCGGCGGCGGAATTACCCTGAGCATCACCGGAACTGACATTAAGAAGAATGCAACGGCTCCGCTCAAGGTAGCTATGTCCCATGGAAATGTTATTCCGGCAGGTGCAGCAAATCAGGTACTTGCAGGAGCAACGGCAAACAGGATGTTCAGCATGGAGGATAAATCCGTATATCCGTTCCCTGTGAATGTACATGTCAACTTGGGAGCATCCAATGCGGGCAAGACGGCATATATGTATTACTATGACGAGAAGAGCAATTCCATGGTACTTGCAGGCTCTTTCCGCATCACAGCTACAGGGCAGGCAATGTTTGCGATTTACCGCGGGGATGAATACATCATTGCAGTGTCAGACAAAGCCGCAGCCGTAAAGGGCAAGTATATTGTAGTTAAGGGAGATAACCTTACCTACATTGCCAAGAAGACAGGAGTTACCTTGAAGAAACTGATCGGTGCAAATCCTCAGATCAAAAATGTGAACAGGATTGTGCCGGGTCAGGAGATCAATCTTCCATAAGGAAACTGTCTTTTGGAGAAACGGAACTACAATAGAATTAAGCTGCCGCAGGATTGGAAAGCAATCCTGCGGCAGTTCTTTTTGCTTTTAAAATTTGTAAAAATATCCGATTTTCCACAAAATTTCCATGAAATTTCATAAAGTAGGACTTGCTTTTGCCCCAATAATATGATAAACTGAAACCGATGCAAAGGTGCGGTATACAATGATACAAGCAATTTGCATTATTTCGTTAAATAAGGAGGAGATTGTTATGAAAAAGACCAAAGCAATTTTGGCGATTGCATTAGCTTCGGCTATGGTAATTGGTCTTGCAGGATGCGGCAACAATAATGCCACTAGTGGCAGCACACCCGCAAATGCAGGCAATACCGGGGCGAATGCAGGCAACGGGGGGGCAGGAAGTTCAGACATGAATGTAATGCTTGAGACCCCGGTGGAGTCATTGGATCCTCAGGAAGCAACGGACGGTACTTCTTTTGAAGTAATCGCAAACTTTACTGACGGTCTGATGCAGATGGATGCAGACGGAAAGGCAGTAAACGCGCTCTGTGACCATTATGAGCTGTCTGATGATGGTTTAACCTATACCTTTTACATTCGTGAGGATGCAAATTGGAGTAACGGAACGCCTGTTACTTCTGCAGACTTCGTGTTTGCATGGCAGAGAGCGGTGGATCCTGCTGTAGCTTCCGAGTATTCTTATATGATGAGTGATATCGGTCAGATTAAGAATGCAGAAGAAATTATTGCAGGCACAAAGGACAAGAGTGAGCTTGGCGTGACCGCTGTGGACGACAAGACCCTGAAGGTTGAGTTGAATGTTCCGGTCAGCTATTTCCTGTCCCTTTTGTATTTCCCCACCTATTATCCTGTAAATGAGGAGTTCTTTAATTCTTGTGGAGATACTTTTGCAACCAGCCCGGAGACGGTTTTGTCCAACGGCGCATTTATTCTGGATGCATATGAGCCGGCGGCAACCGCTTTCCACTTGACCAAGAATCCGAATTATTATGATGCTGACAGAGTAAAGCTGTCCGGCTTGAATTATCAGGTGATTCAGGATTCCCAGCAGGCTCTTATGAGTTATCAGACTGGTGCGCTGGATACCACTCTGGTAAACGGCGAGCAGGTGGATCAGGTTAAGGACGACCCTGAATTTCAGGCAATCGGTGCAGGCTATCTTTGGTATGTAAGCCCTAATATGAGCAAGGTGCCTGAGTTAAACAATCAAAATATTCGTCTGGCTATGACTTTTGCAATTGACCGTGATGCCATTGCCAAGGATGTTTTGAAGGATGGTTCCACTCCTACTTATACCGCAGTGCCCATTGATTTTGCTACAGGTCCTGACGGTTCTGACTTTGCGGCTGACCAGAAAAAGTTTTCCGATGTCTGTGCATTTGACACAGCTAAGGCAAAAGAGTATTGGGATGCAGGCCTCAAGGAGCTTGGCATCACCCAGCTTACCCTTAAGATGGTTGTGGACGCAGACGATGCACCCCAGAAGGTGGCACAGGTATTGCAGGAGCAGTGGCAGAAAAATCTGCCCGGACTGACCATTGAAATTGTGGTTGAGCCCAAGAAGCAGAGAGTTATCGATATGCAGGACGGCAATTTTGAATTGGGTCTTACCCGTTGGGGACCTGACTATGCAGACCCTATGACTTATCTGGGTATGTGGATTACCGACAATAATAATAACTATGGTCTGTGGAGCAACAAAGAGTATGATTCCATTATCGCTGAATGCACCACCGGCAAGCTTTGCACAGATGCGCAGGGTCGTTGGAACAGACTTTTCGATGCAGAAAAAATTGTGATGGATGAGGCAGTGATTTATCCTCTCTATACACAGTGCAATGCAGAGATGATGTCTTCCAAGGTTACGGGCGTGGAGTTCCACCCTGTTGCCCTCAATCGCGTATATAAGAATGCGGTAAAGGCAGACTAGTATCATAAATATGCAGCCGCACTAAGGGTAACTTTGGTGCGGCTGTAAAAATGCCAAAGTACGGCATTTTTCTCATCAGAACTTTGATTCTGTGAGATTTAGTGCCGCCAGATGGGAGTAAAGGTGAAGAAGTACATATTAAAGAGAGTCATCACATCAATATTTACGCTTTTGGCGATACTGCTGATTTTATTTATATTAATGCAGCTCATGCCCGGTTCTCCGTTTAACGATGAAAAGTTAAATCCGGACCAGCGCGAGGCGTTGTATGCAAAATATGGATTGGATCAGCCGGTTGCAGTACAGTTTTTTAAATATGTGGGAAATATGCTGAAAGGCGATTTAGGTGTGAGTTATAAGATTTCCAAGAACACGCCTATTTCACAGTTGGTTAAGAGCAGGCTTCCTATTTCGATTGCAATCGGAGGAGTGGCAGTATCTATCGGGGCAGTGATTGGACTGCTTTTAGGACTGATAGCGGCGCTAAAGCATGATACGATTGTGGATTCCCTTGCCACCGTGATTTCCGTTATTGGCGTTTCTGTGCCTTCCTATGTATTTGCACTTGCTTTAAGTTATACTTTTGGCTTTAAACTAGGGTGGTTCCCCATGTTGTTCTCCAAACAGGATATTTTTGGTTCGGGAGTTTTGCCCAGCATATCCCTGTCCATGTTTACCATGGCATCCATTGCCCGATTTACGCGAAGCGAGATGCTGGAGGTATTGGGCAGCGACTATATGCTGTTGGCAGAGAGTAAGGGGTTGTCGGGTTCGGCGTTGATTTTCCGCCATGCGCTGCGTAACGCGCTGATTCCCATTATTACCGTGCTGGCTCCCCTGATTGTAGATTTGATGACGGGCTCTTTGGTGGTGGAAAAGATATTTGCCATTCCCGGTGTGGGAAGTCTTTTGGTGAATGCGATTCAGTCAAATGATTACAATGTGGTTATTTCACTTAGTTTTATTTATTCGGCGATGTACATAATAATCATGCTGGTGGTGGACATCCTCTATGGAGTCATCGACCCCAGAATCCGCCTTGCAAAGAAGGGAGAATAGGCCATGGCAAAAGCAAAGACTGTAAATGTTCCGGAGACAGTAGCTGCCTATATCCCGGTGGATGCTGATTTCAAATTAAAAGATAACGCAAGAGAGATTGAGATTGACGAAAATTTTGCAGCGCAAAACTTCTGGAAAGATGTGTTGATTCGTTATTTCCGCAAGGCAAGCGCAGTGATTGGATTAGTTTTGATAGTGGTGATTACGGCTCTGGCTGTGGCAGGTCCCGGCATGAATGAATATACTTATTCCGGGCAGGAGCTGAGTCAGAAGAATTTTGCACCCAGAATAAAAGCATTGGAAAAATTTGGGATTTTTGACGGCAGTGAGACTATAAGTACCACTACCGGCACAAAAACCATTAATTATTATATAGAAAAAGGTTTAGATGACGTAGAGTATTGGTTTGGAAGCGACAATTTCGGCCGTGATATCTGGACAAGAACATGGGCGGGTGCAAGAGTTTCCTTGATTATCGCCATTGCTGCCGCAATTATCGACATGGTGATTGGCATGAGTTACGGTTTGATTTCCGGATATTTCGGCGGCAAGGTGGACATCGTGATGCAGAGGTTTCTGGAGGTGGCAAACGGAATTCCCAGATTGGTGATTGTGACGTTGCTGCTTTTGGTGCTGCAGCCCGGAATGCTTACGATTATCTGTGCTTTGATGCTGACGGAGTGGGTGGGCATGAGCCGAATCGCCCGCGCCGAGATGCTTAAGTTAAAGGAGCAGGAATTTGTGCTGGCATCCAGAACTTTGGGCGCAGGACATTTCTTTATTATCTTCAAGGAAGTGCTGCCCAATATTATCGGACCTATTATAACACAGGTAATGTTCTCCATTCCTACGGCTATTTTTACGGAGGCTTTCTTAAGCTTCGTGGGTCTGGGAATCCCGGTGCCGCAATGCTCCTTGGGTTCCTTGATTTCCGAGGGCTTTAACAGCTTTACTACCCATCCCTATCAGATTATACCACCCATTGTGGTGATGGCGCTTTTGATGTTAAGTTTTAACCTTGTAGCGGACGGACTCAGGGAAGCATTGGATCCGAAGATGAAAGAAATGTAAAAAGAGAGGTATGAGATGTCCAAAGAAAATATTCTTCCAGAAAAAATTCTTCAGATAAAGGATCTTGATATTACTTTTCGGACTACGGCGGGGGAGGTTCATGCCATTCGCGGGGTGAATATTGATTTGCACAAGGGAGAGACGGTTGCCATTGTGGGCGAGTCAGGCTCCGGCAAATCCGTTACCATGAAAGCGGCAATGGGTATTCTTGCCTCCAATGCGGAGGTGACTAACGGAACCATCGAGTTTTCTTATCACCATGCAGACGGAAGCCCTGAGACCATAGATATTTTGAAAAAGGACAAAAAATGGATCCGCAAACATATCAACGGCAAGCGTATGGGCATGGTGTTCCAGGACCCCATGACCAGCTTAGACCCTACCATGACCAT
>VIDL01295355.1_pt1 | contig 10008 bp, 9 predicted proteins | sample 5025111 | NCBI WGS metagenome assembly VIDL01 (sample SAMN11851957, study PRJNA449069) | gut metagenome | isolation source: stool from female vole | host: Microtus ochrogaster | place: USA:Florida | collected 2017
AAACCACGCTTTTTGGCAGGCAGCCCCAATTTGCGCATACCTGCGCGTCAGTAGGTGAAGGCGCACGATTTCTACTAATTGAGGGCAAACCCATCGTGCGCCGAGGGCAACGCCCTGAAAGTCGTAAAAATATCTTTCATCGTTTTGAAAGAGATTTTTACGAGAAGGAAAATTTTATGCCTATTGTAATAGATAAAGATATTCCAGCGTACAAAATTTTGACGGGCGAAATGATATTCGTTATGGATAAAGAGCGCGCGGACGTTCAGGACATACGACCCATAGAAATTGCCAGACTCAACCTTATGCCCACCAAGGAAACGACCGAAACGCAGTTTATGCGGCTACTTTCCAATTCGCCGTTGCAGGTCAACGTGACGCTGGTGCGCACTCAGACCTATAACCCTACGCACGTGGAGGCGAAGTATCTTTCGAGGTTTTACAAAAATTTCGAGGACGTTAAGAGCAAGCGTTTCGACGGTATGATTATTACGGGCGCGCCCGTGGAAAATCTGGAATTCGAGGACGTTGCGTACTGGAAGGAGCTGGAAGAAATTCTCGACTGGACCAAGACGAACGTCACCTCCACCCTGTTTATATGCTGGGGTGCGCAGGCGGCGCTGCACTACTTTTACGGCATTAAAAAACACCCGCTTAAAGAAAAATGCTTCGGCATATTCGCGCACCAACGCGTGAACGACGGCGAAGTGGAGCCGCTTATGCGCGGCATTTCGGACGAATTCCATATGCCGCACTCCCGCCACACCATAATATACGCCGACGACATTAAGAACGAAAAGCGGCTGAAAATTCTGGCGTATTCCAGGAAGGCGGGCGCGAGCATAATAAAGAGCATTGACAACCGCCGCGTTTTCGTGACGGGGCATATGGAATACGACCGCGACACCTTAAAGCGCGAATACGAGCGTGACAAGACAAAGGGGCTGCCCATAAAGCCTCCCGAAAATTACTTTGCCGACAAGGAGATGACCAAGGTCAAAATGAACTGGTCTTCCACCTCCAACCTGTTCTATATAAACTGGCTGAACTACTACGTCTATCAGGTTACCCCCTACGACCTTTAAAATTAAAAGCCCTTGCGCAAACGCGCAAGGGCTTTATTTTATTTTTCTTCCTTATACAGCTTTGCCAGACCGCCCTCGCTCGTTTCGCGGTAGCGCCCCGACAAATCCCTGCCCGTTTCGTACATCGTGGTGATGATGGTATCCAGCGATACCTTGCGCGTGTACGTTAAAAAGTTTGCAATGTTGACGGCGTTTATCGCGCGCATTGCCGCAACGGCGTTGCGCTCGATACAGGGTATCTGCACCAGCCCGTTCACAGGGTCGCAGGTCAGTCCGAGGTGGTGCTCCATTGCAACCTCCGCGGCGTATTCCACCTGCTCTATATCCATTTCGTAAAGCTCGGCAAGCCCCGCAGCCGCCATTGAGCAAGCCGCGCCTATTTCCGCCTGACAGCCGCATTCCGCGCCGCTTATGGAGGCGTTGGTCTTAATAAGATTGCCGACAATACCCGCAGCCGCAAGCGCGCGCACGATCTGCTCGTCGGTGAATTTGCGCTGCTTTTTCATATAGTACATTACTGCGGGAAGCACTCCGCACGAGCCGCAGGTAGGCGCAGTAACCACCGTGCCGCCCGCCGCGTTCTGTTCGGCAACCGCAAACGCAAACGCGCATATCATACGGTTTTCGGCAATCTCCTCGGTTTCGCCTATGTGCTTGCTCTGCCACAGGTACTTTGCCTTGCGCATGACGTGCAGTCCGCCGGGCAGCTCGCCGTCGGCGTTAAGCCCCTCTTTTAGCGTCGCTTTCATCTGCTCCCACACCGCGGCAAGATATTCCTTCATATCGGGCTCAACTGAGAACACGTAGTCCGAAAGGCTCATATCCTCTTCCTTGAGATAGCGCTTTATCTCCTTGAAGCTGTTAAGAGGGTACACCTCGGGCACCTCTGCAATGCTCTCACCCTGAAAGACTATTCTGCCGCCGCCCACCGAAAGTATTGCGTGGGAAGCGATTTGCCTGCCGCCTTTAAGCACGGTAACGAACATAGTGTTTGGGTGGGGAAGATTTTCGCGCGCGCTGTCGAAAGCAATTTCCGCGCTCTCGCCCAGCACCCTTTTCAACGTCGAATCGGTGCCGTGCCCCTTTCCCGTGAGGGCAAGCGAACCGCACAGCGTTATTTTGAACCGTGCGTCGGGATACAGATTTTTAAGCTTGATTGCCGCCGCTTCCGGTCCCATACTGTGCGACGAGGAAGGACCCGCGCCTATGCGGTACAACTCTTTTAACGATTGCATATATCCTCTTTTTACCTGAAATTCAGTCTGCCGTTTTGAATTCGTTTTTATTGAAAGTAACCTGAACGTGGATTTCGTTAGCGCCGCGCTTTACGGTAAATTCAACGCGGTCGTTTACGCTTACCGAAAGCATTATATCGTCGATATTGTGCTTGCGCATAACCTCCACCTCGTCCACGGTTTCCCCGTTGCGGATTACCTTTACGTGCTTTATCACGTCGCCTATACGCAGGCTTAACAGCGCGCTGCTGTTGAGAGCGACTTCCGAAACGCTAACCTCTTCGCGTATTTCCGCAAGCCCCTGCGCGTTCAGCCCCGTGGAATAGCTGTCCGTCACGTTAAGTTTTATGCCGTGGTTTAATATGCTTACCCCGCGAGTATTCTCGCCCGAATAGGCTGAAAGCATCTTGTTTACTATTCGCCTCGTCGATGCAGCCGTTATTGCGTATCCCCTGTCCGAATACGTCTTGCTGCTGGCGGAAACAAGACCGACCAGCTCGCCGTCCGCATTGAAAAGTCCGCCGCCCGAATTGCCGGGGTTAATGGGCGCCGAGGTGCGCACGGCGGGGTGCGAGCGGACGTCCGGCTTTTCCTCGGTGCCCGCGTTCACCGATATCTCTTCCAAGTCCTTGGTAATATATCCGACGGTCGCGCTCATATTTTCGCCGTTGGCGTTGCCAATCGCATACACCGTTTCACCGATATAGTTTTCCTCGCTCACGCACCAGTTCATCTTTTCGGCTTTGGAAGCCTTAACTATTTCACTGCCCGTGACCTTTAAAAGAGCGGCGTCGTAGGTTATGCTTGCGGCAATCAACTCCGCACTGATAGCGTTCTTGTTGTTGACCTTGTAATTATCGCATTCGTAGCCGTACAGCCAAACCGAGATATCGTCGCTGAAACGGTCGCCCATAACGTCGTCGTCGGGCGAATAAACCACGTGGCAGTTGGTCAGCACTATCATATCGCCCTTTTCCCTGTCGATATCTATAATGATGCCCGAGCCTGCGCTTCTGCTGACCTGATAGCCGTTGGGTCTGCTCTTTTTGATTCGCGAGATTACGGATACGCTTGCCATAAGCGATTTGTTTATGCAAGCCTTTAACGACGTAATTTTTTCGATGTCGGCGGGCGAATAGGAAAGATACTGTTTTAAAAATTCGTCCATGGTTAGGTCGGAATTGCCCGACTCCACCTTTGCCGCCTCGTACAAGTCGTATATATTCAAATCCTTGCCGTTAACGCCGTCCCTGCCCGACGCACAGCCGCCGAAAAGCGCCGAAAGCCCCACCGCCGAGGACAGGGCAACGCCGGCAAATATTCTTTTAAAAGCTCCGCTTTTTTTCATACTTCACCTTACGGTTTAAAGCTCCTCGCCGTTCTTTAAAAGCAGCGCGCGCGCCGTTTCCACACTGTCGACGCCCGTCGCGTTCTTGACGGGGGCGAACTCCCTTTCCCTTTCGACCTCGAAGCCGAGGCAGCTGCCCGCAAGCTTAACCAAATCGACGGTAAGCGTTTCCAGCTTATAGCCGTTGGGCTGTTCGGGTACGACCTTTTTGCCGCCGACTATGCACGTGACTTTTTTATTGGCGAGGTGATAGGGCAGCTTGCTCTTATAAATGCCGTTAAGCTTTTCGATGCTGAAAAGATAGTTTAAGATTACGCCGAAGCAATAAACCAGCCTGCCGTTACAGTCGACCTCCGTCTTCTGCTTTTCGGGCATTTCGTAGTATTCTACTATCGCGGGCAGACCGTCCTCCTTGCAGAGTACGCCCACCTTTTCCTCGGGCGAAACCTTTCTTACCACCTTGCTCGAACACGCCAGACCGCTTGATATAGTTGCGCCGACGAATACGGGGTCGCATATGCGCTGTAAAACGTTATCCACGCCGTACACGTTCAGCCATTCTATATTTTCTTTATCGATTATTTTGCCGCACTCCGCTTGCTTTAACGAGGAATACCAGCCGCCGTTTCCGTTGGGCGTAAGCACGGGCTTGTGCGTTTCCTCCAACAGAATTTTTCCGTCCGCGGAAATTGCGGGCGCGGTCTTCTGAACGTAAAAATGCACCTTGTCTTTTTCGTAGCCGAAGTAAGAATTTTGCTCGAAAAACGCCACTGTCTGCGCGTTGTTTATGGTGCTGGTCATTATGAATAAGTGCGGATAAGCCCCCGCCCTTTTTGCAACCGAAATCAGGTTGCGCATCTGACATTCGAATATCGAAAGGGGCTTGGTTACGCCGATATTGAAGGTGCCCTTTGGCGCGTCTATACCGAGGCGCGTGCCCTGTCCGCCCGCCAAAAGAACGGCGGCAACCTTGCCCTTTGCAACCGCTTCCAGTCCGACCTTTTCGTATTCGCCGCGCCTTGCTTCAATCTCTTCCAAGGTGAGCGCGTCGGCAGGCGCAAGCTCTCCCACGCTCCTCTCCTTATCGAAGCTAAGATTTTCCAGAACCGAAAAATCAATTTCCCCGATTGCCGCAAGAAGCTGCTGCTTTTTTTCATCGTCCAACAGGTCGTAATATTCCAGCAGATGCTGCTGATTATATCTTTTAAGCAGTTCCTGCGCTTCTTTCAAATTCATAATTTCGTGCCTCCGCGTTACGTAAAAGTACGCCTTATCCAAGTAATAGTAACGACGTACTTTATTATATATTATAAGTAGTATTATGTCAAATTCATTTTAAAAATGAAAAGTTCGTGTACTCTGCTTAAATTTGAACAGCGATATTGACATTTGACGGCGGCTATATTATACTTAAATCGTATGAATATGCTTACCGCGCCTATGCGGGCGCGGGCAAGGGGGAAAATATGTATTGTCCCGTATGCGGGGAAAAGCTTGCGCTTTACGTGCACGACCAGGAAGGGCTGGTGCCTTTTTGCAAACACTGCGAACAGTTCCGCTTTCCGCAGTTTGCCACCGCCGTATCCATGGTCGTAACCAACAGAGCCAAGGATAAAATTCTGCTTGCAAAACACAAAAATCAGGACGACTTTATTTTGTTTGCAGGCTACGTTAAAAAGGGCGAAACGGCGGAAAAGACGGTCACGCGCGAGTTCCGCGAGGAAACCAGACTGAACGTCGTAAAATATAAGTATATGTCCAGCCGCTACCACGAGCCGCACAACGTGCTTATGCTCAACTTTCTGGTCATTGCCGAAAGCGGCGAAATCGCGCTGGATACTTCCGAGCTGGACGACGCCGTATGGTTCGACTTTGACGGCGCTCTGGAAGCCATAAGAAAAAATTCGGACGCAGAGGCGTTTTTAAAGAACGCAATCGCCGAACTTAAAAAACCAAATAGTATTTAAAAAACGGAGGAACATAAAATGAATTTACTCGTTTCAACTGGCGTTATAGTGGCAATTGCAATAGTTGCCGTATTGCTGCTTATCGCCGTCATTATCATCTGCTGGGCGATTGGCGCCAGAAACGGCTTCGTAAGGTTGAGAAACAATTGCGAGGAAGCTTTTTCGACCATTGACGTCTACCTTAAAAAGAGATACGACCTTATACCCAACGTCGTCGAAACGGTTAAGGGCTACGTCAAGCACGAAAGCGAAACGCTGGAAAATATCGTTAAGGCGCGCAATCAGGCGGAAAACGCGTCCACTCCCGACGAAAAAATCGCGGCGGACGCTTCGGTTACCAGCGCGATTAGAAGCATTAACGTGGTTGCGGAGCAATACCCCGACCTTAAAGCCAACGCGTCCTTTCTCGATTTGTCGGCACAGCTTAAAGCAATCGAAAGCCAGCTTGCGGAACAGAGGAAATATTACAACGCAATGGTTAAGAGGCTGAACACCGAAAAGGATATCTTCCCCAGGTCGATAGTTGCAAACATGATGCACATCGAAAAGATGAGCTACTTCCAGCTTGACAGCGACGAAGAGAGAAAGAATATAACCGTAAAGTTTTAATCGGGCGTGAATATACGGGCGGCAATAATTTTACTGCCGCCCTTTTATATAAGTGAGAAAATATGATGAAAGCAATTAAAAAACTGCCGCTTATTATAGCTGCGCTTATACTCCTGCTGACTGCCGCGACGGGCATTGCGATGAGCGCAAACGGCGCGCAAAAGGTTTACGCCGCGGGCGCATACGACTTCGAGTTCACCTCCTTCAACGTCAACTACGATATACGCGCCGACCGCACTATGGACGTGACGCTTGACCTTGGCGTGCACTACCTCGGTTACGCCAGCACGGGCATTATGCACGACATACCCGTAAACGCGGGCGACAGGGTGAGAAACATCAAGGCGTACGAGCTGGACGAATTCGGCGCAGAGCAGCACCTCGATTACAATGTAAAGCGCGAATACGCCGGTCTTATCACCGTCGATATGGGCGACTATTCCAACAAGACGGACGAAACGCACTTTTACCGCATTAAGTACGAATACGCGATAACCAAGCCGCGCGCCAAAAACGCGATTTTTCTCAACGCGGTTGGCTTCGGCTCGGACGGCGAAATCAACGACGTCAACGTCACCTTGAAGCTTCCCGACGGACTCGATTACGCCAAGCGCTATTCCAATAAAAGCGGCGAGGGCGACGGCGTTGCCGTAACGCCCGTGAACGGCGTCATTTCAATTCACTACGACTATCTGCCTGCAAGAGAGGGCGTAACCGTCGAGATGATTTTCAACGACGGCGTGCTTTCCACCAAGGCGGATATGACCCCATACTACGTAATAATAGCGGGGTGCGTTATTCTCGGACTGCTGTTTGCGGTAAAATTCCTGGTATTCAACAAGGACGGTCTGTCGCCCGTTTCCGACACGCAGGCGCCCGCAGGGGTGGACCCCCTCGTTATGGGCAAGCTAATCGACAACCGCGTGGACCAGAGCGACGTTACCTCGCTGATATTCTACTGGGCGAACAAGGGTTATCTTAAAATAGATTTGCACGACGAAAGCGATATCGAGCTTATAAGAATTATGCAGCACCTGCCCGAGAGCGCGCCCAAGCACCAGCATATTATGTACGAGGGGCTTTTCAAGAGCGGCGATATAGTAAAGATAAATTCGCTTTCGCAATCCTTCTACCGCGTCGTGGAGGCGGTGACCAAGGAGGTCAACGCCGAAAACAGCAAGCTTTACGACGGAAAGAGCATGGGCGTTGCGGTGCTGTTCGCTCTTATCGGCGGACTTTTAATGTGCCTCACTCCCATAATTCTTACGATTACGACCATTTCGTTCAAGCTGTTCACGATAGTGCCGCTGTTTATGATTATCCCCGCGTTTATCGTGTTTGCATTGACGCAGTCGGTAAAGTACAACACGCTGAAATACGGTAAGAAAAAAATAATTATGATGTACGCGGGCGTCGCGCTTTTATCGCTGGTGTTCACCGCGGTATACGCGCTGGTCATTCCGTCGTACTATATCGAACTGGTACCAAAGATTATACTGTGCGTAATCGGCTTTGCGATAGTCATTCTTTCAACGACGATTATCAGCCGCACGGAAGCGTATACCGAAAAGCTAAACCATATAGTGGGCTTCCGCGACTTTATTAAGTATGCGGAAAAGGACCAGCTGGAGGCGCTGTTGGAAGGCAACCCCGAATATTATTATCAGGTTCTGCCCTACGCTATAGTGCTGGGTGTTTCAGATATCTGGGAAAACAAATTTGCGGCGCTTACCGTTCCCCCTCCCACCTGGACGACGAACAGCTATATGGATGATATGTTCAGTATCGTTATGTTTAACTCGGTTATCCGCAGGGCGAATCTGAATATGGTAAACAACTTCGTTTCCCGTCCCTCGTCGGGCAGCTATTCGGGCGGCGGCGGTCACGGCGGCGGAAGCTTTGGCGGCTTCTCGGGCGGCGGTCACGGCGGCGGCGGTTTCCGCGGAAGGTAACGTGTCGTTACAGCCGTGTCCTTTAATTGCTTGTAAGTTAAACGAACTAACAGCAGCAAAGCGTAACTTATCGTTAAAGTAAAATTGCTTACAGGTTAAACAGACTTATCACAACAAAACGTAAAATACGGGGCGGCTTGATTTCAAGCCGCCCCTTTAATTATTCTTTTTATTCCTTTTATTCCTCACCGCGCACCAGCACGCTTATTTTGGCGCTTACGCCCTCGGCAAGCTTCAACGTGACGTCGTAGTCGCCGACAAGCTTTATGGGGTTTAAAAGCACGATTTTTTTCTTGTCGATATCGTATCCGCCCGCCTTTAAGCTGTCGGAAATATCCTGAGCGGTTACCGAGCCGAACACCTTGCCGTTCTGCCCTACCTTAATCTTGACGGTGAACGCCTTGCCCTTGATTTCGTCGGCAAGCGCCTTCATAGCCTTTAATTCCTCGCGCTTGTGGTATTCGTCGGCGGTCTTTCTCTGGTTGAGTTCGTTTATCTTGGTTGCCGTAGCCGCCTCCGCAAGTCCCTTCTTAATAAGGAAGTTGCGCGCATATCCTTCGTTGACCTCCAACAAGTCGCCCTTTTTGCCCTGTCCCTTCACGTCCTGCAATAGAATAATCTTCATACGCTTCTCCTTTTCTGTTACCATATATTGTACAGACAAACGGCGCGTTTGTCAATAGTCGGGTATAATTTGCGCGTTACCGCACACAATAAATTTAACGGAGGTAAACTTAATGGAAAGTATCAATTTCGGTATTGCTTGCGACGTTTCCAACTGCAAGTATAACCACAACGGATGCAACTGCACGCTTGACAAGATTCACGTAGGCTGCACTTGCGAAAGCGAACACTGCACCTGCTGCGAAAGCTTCTCCGATAAGGTTTAAGCAAGTTTACGAAAAGATTACGGCGCGGACGTTTTCGTCCGCGCCGTGATTTACTTATGGGATATTACGCCGTCAACGCTCTTATAACCGCCTCTGCGGGAGCTTCCTCGGGCAGCGGGTTTACGGGCTCGGAAACCGAACCGAACCAGCCGCGCAGAGGCAGGAACTGGAACAACCCGTTCATTACGTTGTGCGAATACATACAGTCGCCGATATTGGAGCACGCCGCGTAAGTATTGAACTTTTCCATAAACGCCAGATCGTTGAGCGTATAGGCAACGCCGCCGAATACCATTATTACTACCAGTAAAACGACTGTGAGCACTAACGCGCCTACAACGCCGTCCGCCGCGGCGAAAATTTTGCTCTCCCTCAGCTTTGACGTAAGCTTGGGAAGACACAAGCCGACCAGTACGACGAATATAAGCGACAGCAGGAAGATTATTCCCGCAATCATTATGCGCGCAATTAAAGAAACCGTGTCGCCCAGCACTGCCGTAAGGGAGGCAAACAGACCGTTTTTAAGTCCTTCCACCGCGCCCGCGCAAACGCTGCTCGAAGCAATAGAAAAGGAAGCGACGGCGCAACCGGCAAGCATACCGATAATTATTACGAACGACAGCACCGAGCTGAAACCGCTCTTATACCCTATTCTTGCCGCAATGGACAGCACGCAGATTAGCGGCAGGTCGAGGGCAAGCTTGGTACCGAGCCCCGTCCAGCTGCCGGAGCTGAGCGAGCGGGCAAATATAGCATTCAGGAAACCGATTTGCGAAAGGTCCACGAACAGGAGTAGCGCAAGTATTGCCGCACCCACGCCCATAAGGACGTTGATAGCGCCGTTTACCGCTCCCGCTACGCCGTCGACTATGCCCCAGGCGCCTGCGGAATCCTTAATCTTTTTCGCTCTTTTAAGCTGCTT
>VIDL01065103.1_pt1 | contig 9965 bp, 7 predicted proteins | sample 5025111 | NCBI WGS metagenome assembly VIDL01 (sample SAMN11851957, study PRJNA449069) | gut metagenome | isolation source: stool from female vole | host: Microtus ochrogaster | place: USA:Florida | collected 2017
ATTGTATTTTCCATAACGCCGAACACATAATGTAGTACCCTCAAGTCGCATTATAAATGGTTTTTACACAAATGTAAATCTTGATAAAAAGGCGAAAAAAGAAGTATCAGTTTTAGAAATAGTGTGCAGTTACAGCAGTTTCATGACTAATGCAAAATTGGCGAAAAGAAAGGCATCAAATCCGGAAAGCAGATGTTATTAAGCGATTTTAGGAATTATTGGCAGCCGGAAAAATTTTTTTTGAATTTTTTTGGCGAAAAAAAGGGCATCAAAAGATGAAATATCTCCAAAATTAAATTTTTAATGCGAAATGAGCGAAAAAAGTGGTATCGAAAAAGGCAGTGAAAAGAAATGAATGATTGTTTTGGAAATCAAAAAAATTTTTAACAGACTTTTTTTGAAAGGAATCGGCGAAGTTAATGGCATCATTTTATAAATTCATGAGAATTGGCGAAGAAAAGAGTATTAAAAAAACTGTATGGCGAGATAAAGAGTATCATTTTTTATGTTACAAATGTGGCGAAAGGGTTATGATGCTTTCCAGAAGGACAAAAAAATGATACCTAATAAAAAGGCGAAAAAAGTGGTATCATTTTTTACAAAATAATGTAATTCGATGAAATATGACCTCAATATTTATATTTTGATACTTATCACAATTTTAAGGATTGATGCCTGCATTCTTTTGGTTTGGCGATAAATTAGCAAAAAAGCACGGTCTGCTCCAAAGCATTGTGTGTACGCCGGAGATTATATATGTAAACGGCGAGAAAAAGGGTATCATTTTTTATAAATATATGTGTCAGGCGGATTTGGAATGAAAAAGGTATTTTTGATGATCAAAATAATTTCAAAAAGGCGAAGAATAAGGTATCAAAAAATATAAAAAAGAGTGCAAAAGTTGAATAATCCCAAAAAGGCGAAAAAAATGGTATCAAAAAGTGTATGGAATATAAGCCAAAATGATTGACCGAAATGGTAAATAGTATAAAAATAAAGAAAAAGGCGAAGAAAAAGGTATCGTTTTGTGTAAAAAAGGTAAAAAAATTGAACAAAAGCTATAAATGGCGAAAATATTATCATCAAAAATTTCGCTATGGTAATCCCCTTTTTATAGAGAATATAGTTGACCGATTTAGTCAAATTGTTATAATTAGCAAAAAAGGCGAAGAAAAAGGTATCATTTTTTACAGAAAGCACTGAAAAAAGAATAAAAAGTAAAAAAGCGAAGAAAAAGGTATCATTTTTAAAAAGTTGGATTATGCAATAGTTTATTCCGATGGAGGGTGGTATTCACTTTCCGCAACGGAGTGGAAGTCGGGACGGAGATTTAAAGAAAGCAGCGGCTGGGCATCAGGTTTGCACCAGATGCCTCCGGATGCTTTTTCTGTGTGCGTAAATAGGCATAAAGAATATTTTAGAATGGTATCTTTTGATGAGTAAGAAATTGTGGTACAATAACCGAACAAAAAAGAAGATGATATTTGGAGGCGGAAAATGAGAGTATATTTAGATTTTCAGGTATGGGATTATATAAACAAGGATGAAAAAGTAAGAGAATTTTTTGAAGGGGAACAGAACTGGACTTATTTGATTAGTGTAGCACATTTAGAGGAATTGTATAAAGCGAGAAAGAGTGAAAAGGGAGATAAGATTGGACTTACTGATGAATTGGAAAAAACTATTAGGAAAATTGCAGAAAATGGAATAATAAAGCCAACACCTGATGGAGTAAAATTTGTACCTAAAAGTTTTGAAAAAACATATAATGATATTGTTAATTATGATACTCAAAAAGTTATTTTAGAAAGGTCTTTGCTAAGAAGAGATATTGATAAAGGGGCATATGATCCTAAAGATTTATTTGAAGGAATCCAACATGATAAAAACAAAGAGTATGAAATGGTATGGCAAACAGAAAGAGTAAAAGATGAATTGTTAAAACGCAAAGATAATTATATTAAATTATTTTTGGAATTATCTAATCCTAATAATGCATTGCGAAAAGTATTTACGGAGCAATATGGGGAAAAAGTTGCCGAACAAAGGCTAAATGAATTAATTGAAAATTCAAAAATAGAAATTAAGCCATGTATGTATTCGCAGATAAGGGATAATTATGGGACATTAGAGTATGTGATGGAACAGCTATTTTTCGTATTAACAAGATGCGGATTCAAACGGGATAGTTCAGATAAACATGCAAACTCAGGAACTTATGACATTCAACATTCTATTTCAGCAACACTCTGTGATATTTTTATTACTAATGATATTCCTTTTGCTGAAAAATTTCGGGCAGTAGTTTTTTATTTAGGGATACCATTAACAATAAAAACATGGAAGGAAGATATTGTCCCTAAGTTATGAAAAAATACATTAAGATTTTGAAGTGTAATTTGGAGCGATAACCCTAGCCCCTAAGGGTGTCTTAGTTTCCGGTGGATAAAGTTGCGGAAACCTCGGAAAGCTCGTAAATTGGGCATCTATGGTGGTACATGGGTCTGAAAGTTGCATTATCTTCTTGTGTTTTAAGAGGCATTTTTACATTCGGGAGTGGGTGAACTTCTGTTCTGGGGGTATAGGGTTTTGCTAAATAGTGTATGAGTATAGTGATAAAAAGATAATGGGAAAATGATAAGGAGTTTTGCAGTCTCTTTGTTGGTCGTTTTATTCTTTTCATTTCAATGAGGGATTAAATTGGAGGTAAGGGTTATTCGTGGTGTAGTTTCTGTGGATAGACCTTATTTGTGTTACGAGGTGTATGCATAGGGGGGGAGGCTGGTGTAAGATGTTTAGTAATTGTCGGCATATCATCTTACTAGCTTGCGTACCAGAATTTGATACAATGCACCCAAGCATGACTTTAGGGCGTTTTTTTAATGATAGCATTTAGGGAGTTTTTGCTGTTGTTCGGGTAAGACAGATTTTCTCAAAAAGCGGTTGATATTATTGCGGAAAAAGAATATACTAATTGCGTAAGGAAAGTAAGGAAAACAATGGGCGTTCAAGGAGGTGCCGGTATGGAACTTGCGAAAGTTACATCAAAGGGGCAGATAACTATCCCAATAGAAATCCGTAGAAAGTTGGGGATTAAGGGCGGAGACAAGGTTCTCTTCATAGAGGACGGTAGCCGGATATATATGATGAATTCATCTATGGATGCATTGCGGGAGGTCAGCGAAGTTGATGAGAATTATGTTGGACATGAATGTGCCGACATCAATTGTTGATTCCGATAGATTGGATGAATCTTGATATACAGGAAAGGTATGGTAAATGCATGGCAGAAAAAGTAAATCTTGATGCACTCATTCCAAGAGAAGATCTTGAAGCAACTACATGTGTACAACGGGGAAGGAAAAAAGATACAGTATCTATTTCAGACCTTTTATCTGATAGTTTTTTCTTACTTAATATTTATAAACCCGATTTTCAAAGAGAAACAACTGAATGGGATTACGAAAAAATAAGTAGCTTTGTAGATAGTTTTATAGGCTATGAACTTATTCCGGCTATTATTTTATGGCAAAGTTCTGGTGGAAATGTATTTGTTATAGATGGGGCTCACCGATTAAGTTCGTTAATTGCATGGTTGAATGATGATTATGGCGATGGTATTATTTCTCGGAAATTTTATGATGGTAATATTCCAGAGGAACAATTACTGACAGCTAATAAAACACGTAAATATATCCAAAAAAAGATAGGGTCTTATCAGCAGTATAAAAATGCCTTGATAAATCCGGATATATATGATCAAAGCGTGGTAATGAAAGCAAGATTGTTAAGTAATGCAGCTATTCAACTTCAATGGGTTGAGGGCGATGTTTCTTCAGCAGAAAAATCGTTTTTTAACATTAATCAAAAAGCGGCTCCAATCAATCCAACAGAAATTGATTTGATAAAATCCAGAAAAAAGGCTAATTGTATTTCAGCAAGAGCAATTATGAGAATGGGCATGGGGCATAAATATTGGGTAAATTTTGAAGAGAGAGTACAGACTCAAATTGAAGAATTATCTAAAGAAGTTTTCGAATTAATGTTTATGCCAAAATTGTCTACTCCTATAAAAACTTTAGATGTTCCAATGTGTGGTAAGCATAATTCAAACTCGCTTACATTAATATATGAATTTGTGAATATTTGTAATTCAGAACACAATTTTTCTGATATTGATGAAACAGGTGACGAAACAATAACGTGTTTAAAAAATGTTAGAAGAATTGCAAGGTTAATAAACAGTAATCATCCATCATCTTTAGGATTACATCCGTTAGTATATTTTTATGCTCGAAATGGTGCATTTAGAGTATCTGCATTTTATGCTTTTGCAGCGTTTGTTATTGACTTAGAAAAGAGCAAAAAGAAAAATCTCTTTATAAAGCACCGTAAGAATTTTGAAAAAATATATTATGGGAATAGTTCTTTGGTTCAGGTGATTGTTAGAAAAAGTCGTTCTGCATTGGCTGGAATGAAAAATGTATCTATTTTTTTCTATGAAATTCTAAATAATTTGGAATCTGGGATTCAAGCAGATGCAGTTATAAATGAGATAAGGAAAAAATCTGAATTTGCATATTTGCCGGAAATTAACCATGAGTGGACACTGTTTGAGGAAGTACCTACTGATTTCTCTAATAATCAAAAAAGTGAAATATTTATTACAGAAGCACTTTTAAAAGCACCTTGCTGTAAGATTTGCGGTGGGTTATTACATAGAAATGCAATAAGTGTAGATCATATAGAAAGAAAACAAGACGGTGGAAAAGCAACCATAGAAAATGCACAGCTTACGCACCCTTATTGTAATACTGGGGTTAAAAACTAGGTGCTAATCAACATGAGTTAAGCAATGAAGAGAGGAAAACAATTGATTTCTAGGTGTTGGAACTGTTAGAGACAGCAGTTCCAACATCTGGTTTTTTGCATTTTAAGGCTATTGGGGAACTAAATTAGTTTCCGTGTGCGGGAGCAGCTCCGTTTTTTGATTTTGCACTTCTTTTTAACGATAGCAGTAATCGTTAAAAGGTATGAATATTGTATGAGTAAAGAGGTAAAAAGGATATAAGGAAATGGCAAGACGAGGAAAAGGAGCTGCGCAGGCTCCTTCTTGATCATTTTGTGCTTTTCGTTCCCGGAAAATAGTCTTTTCATGCCATTAGGAAAAAAACAGGAAAATCTCGTGGTATAATCAATAGGGGATTTTTACTTTAATGGGAGCGGTATTCTGCCGAAGTAATAGGATGGAGTGGAATCCATCAATAGCTCGTGAGGCTTATTGGTAAAGCACTGAAAATCTGAAATCGCCAGAGGGCCTTATGGGAGGAATGGCTGGCACATTCAAGGAGATGGAATGATGGTTTTATACGTGCTTCGCTGTCAAAAAATGGAATTAAGGCGTAAAAACAGGGAATGACACGCTAAGGTGATGGCATTTAGACAGCTTTGATTCTATAATCCAGACAGAAAAAACAGAAAGCGAGGTTGTTTAAAATGACTTTTGGAGAGAAATTGAAGGCTATCCGCAAAGAGAAAGGATATTCTCAGGAGGAGATGGCAGGACTGTTGGATGTGTCACGCCAGGCTATAAGCAAATGGGAAAGTGACAGAGGAATGCCGGAGATTGAAAAATATTGCTGATCTGCAATATTTTTGGTGTGACATTGGATTATCTGCTGAAAAGTGAAAGCCCGGATGAGAATAACCAAAGCGGTGGCTATTATGTAAGCCGGGAGACGATTGATGGGTTCCTTTCCTATAAGAGGCATCGGGCGAAGAACATTGCTATTGGGGTGGGGCTGATTATTAGTTCGGATATTTTCGGTAGCTTTTCCGATTATAGACAGCTCCTGCTCCCGCAATAGGCGTAGCCATATTGGTACGGACTTTTTTTCCCGCCGAAGCATTACCAGGTTACCTACTTTTCTTAAAAAGATGATTTATTGATGCATTTATTTTATCTGAAATAGTTTTCAATGTCTATGATTTGCAATAAATGTACAGATTTTAGGCGTCATGTACAAGGGGGATGACAATTAATATGCTTACTATATAAAATAAAGACTATTTTTTATTTATCAATTGCATAATCAGTTGATTAGGATATAATTCTAGTGATGGAGGCTTGCAAACGAAAAAAGGAGATTATCAATTGATAACCCCCTTAATAAGTATAAATTTATCCCCAAATATCTGTAAGTTCCATTTGGATACCATTACTCGTTTCGTAGTTTTTAGGAATGAGATCCGATTTCTCATCCGCTGTAAGGTTATAATAATATAAGGTGAATGACCCCTTGCTCTGCTGGTAGTCATATTTTGCGAGAGCAATTCTTTTCTCCACAAATTCATCCAGAGTCTGCTTTATCAGTAATATATTGTCTGCTTTCTTCCGTTTTTTAAAGAGTATGATCCGCTGAAAATAGGAGTAGTCATAACTCTTCACCAGATAGCCGTCTGCATTGGGACTAGAAGAGGAGGATAAGGTGATACGCTCCTTCTGCAGGTTGTGATACAGCAGCCTGCTCAAATCGAGCTCCAATGAATTGTAGCTGCTGGCAGTAACGGCAATCATCTGTTTTTTGGTGACAGCATCAAACAATATTTTTCCAAAGGTGACAATGGCATATTCTTTGCCGTCTTTTTCCGGTGTCATCACACTGTCAAAGAAATTAAAGGTAAGCAGAGCTTCATCAGGATTATCCTTACGGGATAAGCGGAATGTTGTCCCGGCCATCGTATGAAGCCTTGCTTTGACATCCTCATAGCAGCGTTTATTTGGACGGCTGTTCAAGGCTTTTGCAAGCGTGCCAATGTCGATGGTGATAGCCCCACTTTCGTAAAAATCCAATTTGATGTTGTTAAGCAGTGTCAAAAGAAGCTGGTTATCCTTGGAGTCAAATACCTTTAGTTTCTGCCGATCCTCGACGTGTTCCGAGTCGCCGCTTACAAGCATCTGAAACACTGTGTTTTCTGCATCAAAGCTGATTAAATCTGCAACATAGGAATCAACGGATTTTTGAAGCGGAACCGAATAGCGGTTTGGAGCAAAAAAGGGTGTATCCAATAAAATTTCCGGTTTTTTTGCAAAGTAAGCTTCGATATTTCCATCCCAATAAACAATGATACTGTCAATCAAGTTGATTATTAAGTCAATCTGGAAAGAGGACAGAATCTGGTTTTTGGTCTTGTCAGAAATAAGGGGATATTCAATTAACAAAGCTTTATCATTTTCTGCCCATTCTTTTATAGATGCATTGTACTTTTCAATAGCCGATTCCACATCTTTGGCATCATATAGTTTCAGGAAACTGTGGCCAGGAAGTACCTCAAAATTATGCTGAATGGAGTAAAATGGGTGCTTTTTATTCGTTATTTCATATTTTTCCGTATTTTCCTGCTGGGCCTTCAGCCAGCGGTTTTTTTTCTGGCGGCGCATTTTGACCTGAACGCCATAGATGGATTTTAACTCTGACTTGCCGGTTTCCTCTTTGACATACTCCCATAATGTCTCAGCAATCAAATCATTCAGGTTGTTGTAGATCGGAAATATTTTTAAATGCTCTATTTCAAAGAAATTTACCAAAGTTTCATTAAGATTGTCTGCAAGAGACGATATCAACTGTTTAGGGTATGCCATACGGAACCTCCTCAAACCATCATCAAAGGCTTAACTTATATGTAATTATAACGCATAAAAAGAAAAAAGGCAAAGAAAGAGTTCAAAAGGTCTGATTTACGGTTTTTGCAGGGAACGGCTTGCAGAATTGAAATAATAATGATAGAATGATGGAAACTATTTTTATTCTTCAGCCCATTCCTTTGAGGAAAGGCGTGGATCCAATTCCTGGGAACAGGTTATATTATGAGACAATAAAAGTAGTCAGCCTCTTAGGGGGCTTTTTTTTGTGCCAAAAAACAAATCATAAAAGGAGGTAGAAATGGAACAAGTTAAAAAACAGTCAGGATTTACCCGGCTGAAGTATAATGAGGCTAAAATGGGCGCTTATTATACAGATCTGCAGCATTGCAGGTATATCAGCCGCTTCCTGCGGTTTCCGGAGGAAGATGAGGTGTGCGGCCTGGATCCGTCAATCGGAGATGGGAAAGCAATACTTACCGTAATGGGAAAAACAAAAGAGACGGGGAAAAACCTGAAAATCTATGGAGTTGAGCTTAATGATGATACCTATCGGACAGTAAAAGACACGGAGGGAATAGACCAATGCTTGAAGGCTGATTTCTTAAATGATACAATCATCAGCCACAATGCGTTTTCCTTTATCTTCATGAATCCGCCATATGGGACATCAGAGGAGAAAACGAGGTATGAGCTTGACTTTTTAAGGAAAGTGACCCCATATGCCGCCAAAGAGGCAGTTATGGTGTTTATTCTGCCACAATATGTAGGAATGGAAGAAGAACTGCTGGATGAGTGGTGCCGTCACTTTGACTCCCGCTTTGTATACCGTTTTCAGGACAATGAGTACGAGAAATATAAGCAGATTGTGCTGATAGGGCAAAGAAAATCCTCTGATGAACGGGACAAGGATGAGGAACAAAGGCTCCGGTCCGTTATTTCCCTTAACAGGGAGATGCCTGTTATCCCGGAGGAGTATGACGGCGAGCGGCTGGCAGTGCCCAAATCCTCTGAAAAAGGCATTGAGGAATTTATGACAAGGATATTCCATGCAGAGGAAGCGATGGAGACACTAAAAAGAAGTCCATTGCAAAGAGTTCTGCAGGATGCAATCTGTGTTCCGCCATATCTGATTGATAATCTGGCGAGGCCGCCGATCATGCCATCGGAAGGCCAGATGTATCTGCTGGCGGTTTCCGGCGCAGGACAGGGATTAGTCGGGAATGAAGAAAACGGTGATCTGCACTTACAGAGAGGTGTATTAAGGACTGCAAAAAGGAGCGAGTATGTGCAGGATGACAGTGGCAGTATGAAAGAAGTAGAAGTCTCTTATCCACAGGTCAGCTACAACTTAATAGAATCATTCGGAGAAATCCGGACACTGCAGTAGGAATGCTTCTCATAAAGGGAGGCATTTTTCATTTTCAGGTAAGCAGAATTAATAAAAGGAGGATGCGTTTATATGCGGATTTCAGCTAATGGGGCATTTGCTCATGTAGAATATGTCTTTGCTGCAATGAAAGGCTATAGACAGGTGGCTTTGATATATTCCTGTTTTGAGCGGAGCGAGATAGCATTAAGAGGTTTTACCGCCAATATCAGCATTGGAAATGTAAATCTGTATCCGGAACAGGATGCCGGCGGGGATATAACGATATTGCCCAAGACACAGACCACTAATTACCACACAAAGCTGATGAGAGGAAAGGAACCCGTAAACCATGCACTCTGTATATCGGATGCATTGAATGAAACATACATTATTACTTCAGAGCAGTCGCAGGACAAGGATATTTACAATTGGCTGATGAACCATTTTGACTTGCCGCTGCTGACAGACTGGATTCCCTATTTAAGGGAAGCAGGGGGAGAGTATATGTCCCGGATTGATACAGTGGTATATGGAGAAATGCCGGAATGGGCAGAAGGCGCATTGGTGTATGAGATGTCCATGACGGAGGCCGTCCTGCAGGAGCTGGTAACAAACGGACTAAGGAATCAAAGGATAAAGATTTCGGACAAACCACAGGCACCGCTGCAGTTTGACAACATGGATGATTATTTCATGAAATACGGAAGTTCTCTGATAGAGAACTTGGAAAAGAAACTGAATCCGTTGGTAGAGTTAAAGGACACAGTGGACGAGATCGCATTTCTGAAAAAGCGTTACTTTCCTCAGCAGGCAGCCATTGTCAATGGGCTTATGGAGTGCATGAGGCACAGTTCCTATGCCTTCCTGAATGAAGATATGGGATGCGGCAAGACCCTGCAAGGGATGGGTGTTCCGGAAGGTTTTTTTGTCAAGATGATTATGGAGGCGAAT
>VIDL01427130.1_pt1 | contig 9923 bp, 7 predicted proteins | sample 5025111 | NCBI WGS metagenome assembly VIDL01 (sample SAMN11851957, study PRJNA449069) | gut metagenome | isolation source: stool from female vole | host: Microtus ochrogaster | place: USA:Florida | collected 2017
CACGTCAATTTCAATCCACGCTCCCGCGAGGGGAGCGACAGTGCGTATTTTGCCCGGTAGCACAACAGGGGAGATTTCAATCCACGCTCCCGCGAGGGGAGCGACATTCCAATCGGATATTATGCAAGCTATTATCCGATTATTTCAATCCACGCTCCCGCGAGGGGAGCGACTGTTCCCAACTCTGCATTGGTCGGTGATTCCTTAATTTCAATCCACGCTCCCGCGAGGGGAGCGACGTAATGTCTGTAATGTGGTTTGCAACCGCATCAAGCATTTCAATCCACGCTCCCGCGAGGGGAGCGACAAAAGGGCGGCTGAAAAGTTCAAAGACCTTATCATTTCAATCCACGCTCCCGCGAGGGGAGCGACGTCAACTGACGGCAATAGACATTCTTCTACACTGAATTTCAATCCACGCTCCCGCGAGGGGAGCGACCCCGGTATGCCGCACAGCCATTAGTTGGCGATGATTTCAATCCACGCTCCCGCGAGGGGAGCGACCAGCCGTATAATAGCCCCCTTCCCTGGAGACGGGATTTCAATCCACGCTCCCGCGAGGGGAGCGACTGTCATATCTGTCACCCCACCTTCATGCGTTGGAAATTTCAATCCACGCTCCCGCGAGGGGAGCGACATGATCCCGGTACGTCGTGGTGGGATAAATTCTTGATTTCAATCCACGCTCCCGCGAGGGGAGCGACATGATCCCGGTACGTCGTGGTGGGATAAATTCTTGATTTCAATCCACGCTCCCGCGAGGGGAGCGACTTGTTTACAGGTGTCTTTTTCTCCCGTTAAGGAATTTCAATCCACGCTCCCGCGAGGGGAGCGACAGCAATAATTACCTATTGCTTTTAACAATATAACCTTAGATTTAAGCAATATCACTAAACTGTGATATTGTATACTCTAACTACATAAATTAATTTCCATCATTTATAACTGTTTTACGGTGCGAACCTCTCTACTATTTTATGTCAGCTTACCACTCGCACCGATTTATATCATTAAGACCCCTTCCGCATCATAAGAAATCTTACTGCCAAAATGCTCAACTTTCGTCTGATAATTATTACCCAGATAATAAAACCTCAAACTATCTTCCTTCTCATTAATCAATGATACAAGCCGCTCCTTTAACAGTAATAACTGCGAAGCATCCAAAATACACTCAAATACAGAGTTTTGAACACGTTGTCCATAATTCACACACTCTTTAGCAACTTTACGAAGGCGTGTCTTTCCTGCAGCGTTCTGGGTAGAAACATCATATGTAATTAACACTAACATTCAAGCACCTACTTCCATAAAAATGGTGGATATTCATTAATATCACCTCGAATAGTTCTGGCAAGCAGAAGTGCCTGCACATAAGGAACCAATCCCCATTCAATTTTTTCTTTTAAATACGGATGCGTTATGGTTTCCTTTTTGTGATTCTGCCACGCATTAAAAAATACTTTTCTACCATCATCATTTAAAAGAACTGCGTTATCTTTTTGCTGTTCAAAATGAATCGCCTGAATTGCTTTCGTATTTATCAGCGTTAAAATAAATCTATCTGCCAAAACTGGTCTAAGTTCTTCCATCAGATCAAGTGCGAGGGAAGTGCGTCCCGGTCTGTCACTGTGCATAAACCCTACATACGGATCAAGCCCAACACTCGACAATGCATTAGCGCAATCTCCAGCAAGCACTGTATAAGCAAACGATAGCACCGCATTTATATTGTCCAGCGGCGGTCTGCGGTTTCTGGTAATAAATTCGAAATCATCTTTCTGATTTAGTATCAAGTCATTAAAGACGGAAAAATACTGCTCTGCTGCTTTACCTTCTATTCCGCGAAGTTCATCTAGCTTGAGTGTACCATCTATTTTAGGCAGTGTATCGTATAGGGCATTAGATACATTCTTAAGTCTTTCAGCATCCACACGGTATGCATGATCACGCAAGGTTCGCTCAATGCTCCATCTGCTGTTAAAGACTTTCCCAACAATCATATTTTTAGCATACGCGACGCTCCTTTCATCGTCATCTGATATACGATACTGCTCCTTTCTAAGCAGCACATTTCCGTATTCTTTTCCAACGACTCTGGCTAAAAATCTGCCTCTTGGAGAAAAAAAGCTCATTCCAATCTTCCGTTCCGCACAGGCGCCCATCAACGCCGGACTTGCCCCTTTATATGTGAAGCAAATAATATTCTCCAGCGTATGGAGCGGAAATCTGGCAAGCGTCTTTTCTCCATCCTGTATCACAATGTTTTCACCGTCAAGCGTTAGATAACAGCTCTCAGTCATAACATACAAAGTATTGAGTAACTTCCGCATATCTACACTCCTAATATGATCGCAAAAGTGATTACATCTAATCCTTCGCTTTAATACCTTGCTCGATATATTCCCTGACCTTCATTGCCTTTTGCAGCTTCGGAACACACAAATTCTCCAGCGAACATGCCCTGCACTGCTTTGTAGGTTTCACATTCGGCGTATAACCTCTACAAAATAGATCATGCATCTCCTTCGTGATTTTCTTCACTTCTTCCCGTAATCCATCTGTAAATTCCACACGACTGCGCCGCCTGCTCTCACCGTAATACAAATATCCCTCCGGTATATCTGTCTGAAACATTTCTTCCAGACAAATTGCCTGAGCACAAAGCTGTAGTTCATCCGCATTATGTTCTTTGGGTACTCCATGTTTATATTCGATAGGCACTGGGTGCCATTTTCCATCATACCCAAACAGCTCTACACCATTTTCATCCTGATGAAATTCAACGACATCACACTGTCCGCTCAGTCCAAGCTCATGCGAAGCAATGCGCAATCCCCTGACAGTCAGCAGATTACCTCTTTTTTCAAAAGAGCCCTCATCATGTGCTTTCTTATGCATCAGTTCTCCGGCAGTCGTTCTATAATTCTCTGCCCACTGCTGTTCAATATGTATCATCGCCCACTGTCTTCTGCAAAACGCAAAGTGTTGAATACCGGAAAGCATCAAATAATCTTCTTCGGAGTACATGGTCAGATTCCTTCTATTTCTTCTAGTTTCAAATCCGGCAGGGACTCAATCTTTATCTCATAATCTTCAAATTCCTTTGGATCATCTGCTTTCGCTGTGATCGTTATCAGCCTATGCACTTTTGCAGAGGAGTATTGCCCCATAGGGCAATTATGTTTCCACCAATATACCTTACACACTTCCATACTTCCGTCGGGTCTTGCTGAAGAGCTGTCATTTACGAACAGCGTCCGTAAAGCCTCTTTGATCTTCTCTGCATCCTCATCGCTAAATCCCGTCTTTTCAGCCAACTGGTGATTAATGCTGCCTTTTATTACATATAATGCTGCAGATATCTTATGTTTCATTCCCATTGTATCTGAAGATTTCTTTCCATCCTTTACTGTTTCGCTGTTAACACTTTTTGTTATCTGCATACTGTCTATGGATACTGGCAATACACTGAAAGCCGAATGAACAGAAACCGGTCCTCGCACTCCTACAGACACACTGTCATCTTTAAATGCAAATACCTGTCCAAAGCTGCGGACGTCGATCCATGTCTCGCATGCCGCTTTTGCATAGGCTTCCTTGTCTTTATCCTTTAATGCCTTCTGCATAGCTTCGTTACTTTTCGCCCTGTCAGAAAGACTCTTACATCCGTCATCAGATCGCTCATCACTCTGTACAAAAATATTTTCGCCCATATCCTGCAATCTATTTCTGATTTTTCTCTTAATGCATACATCTGATATTTCACCAAACCCATCATATGTCTCACGCGGTCTGTTTCCATTCAAGGGATCTCCATTCGGATTTGCATTTTTTACCATCACTAATACTTCAAAATCGATCTTGTTTGTAAATTCACTCATAATTCTTTTCTCCTTTACTGTTCTTTTTTCTGAAGTGCCTTTTTCATATATTCCATCTGCTGATAATACCCCGGTAAATACATTTCCGACAGTGCTGTATTATCAAATCCGTTTCCTGCCAAGCGCTCCATGATCTCACCCGTCCATTCCTCAAACTTCATCAGTTCGAAATCACTTAACTTTTTTTCATAGGCGACCAGATTCTGCTTTATTGTTTTAAATGTTTTAGCTGGTCTGCTGCTGTATGCATTCCAGTAACGCTTTGCATTTGTAGTCCGCCGTTCTTTTACTTTTCCATTCTCATCATACTCAAACATGGCTCGCTGTTCCATGTAATCATATACTGCCAAAAGTCTTCCGAACAAAACATTTCGGTCATCACTGTTGTCATTTAGGAAATTTTCCATCGTTCTATCTCCCTCCTCGTAATTAAATCGTATCATCGCACATACGACGCACAGCACGTCATTGTACCATATGTAGTCGCTCATCGTCTGCGGCATAGATGCACGCTGAGCCGCCGCTCTGATAATATCAGTTGGAATCTTTATTCCCTTTTGGGTGATACATGGAAGCAGCCGTTTTACCGTAGCCCTGATCAGTTTGCTGTCAGTTTCCAGCCACTCTGACCTTTGTACGCCAAATGCTGCAAGTGCCATATCTCTGGGCGATGGTGTGCACTCGCAGGTGATGCTCTGTTTACCCTCTTCTGCTTTCCCCACCTTCACAGTCCGATGCCATTTGCAATGCGTCTGCCAGTTTAGTATTGCATCGACATACTGCTTTCCACCCATCTCATCATAATACACTACTGATAATCGTCCGGTCGTAGCTGCGTCCAGCGCAATGATTGCCACCCTGTCATCCATTTTTATCTTGCCGACATATCCATTTACGGCATTGTTAAACTGTTCTGCAAAATATTTGCCGGTATCGTGTTTATTAGCGGTAGAAGTTTCATAGGTATCGATTGTATCAAAATCAAAATCGTCAATATCTTCATAAGCATTGACTGAATCTTTCATCATGTCAGGAATTTGCATGTCCCGGTTGACCATCCAACAGACGATCGCAGATTCATCACGCGTATACCCTTGTTTCTGAATAAGCCACCTCAACGCATTGTGCGCTTTCTGGGATGTATCATATCCGACCGAAACCGCCTGCTCCTTAGCGGTAAACCTTCCTCGATAGGTAAAACCGGATTCATCGTTTCCTGAAATCAGCTTTGCCTTATCAGCGCTGTTCCGTATCTTGGAAGGATGTTTGTCGGAACACGATTCTATTTTTCCGGATGCATAACACAGTTTTTTTGCTTCGAGTTTTCGCTGATAATACTCGCTATACTTTTTATATAGATCTTGATTTCTCCATACCTCCTGCGGCAAAGTATTTCCACGAATGATAAACCTCACATTCGCTCCCGTTTGACCCAGTCCTTGTATTTTAGTATGATCCGTAAGTCTGCCATCATCATTTAATTCAAGGACACTGCTCGTCACCAAATCATGTATCAACGATTTCTTTTCAAGGTATTGATATATCGCCTGTACCATAGGATGTGTATCGGTTGACTCTACCCAGTCACGCAGCTGTTCCATATAGGCTTCAAAATATTTTTCCTTATTATCGTCTGTATATAACGTATAATCCCCCGCTATGTAACAGAGTTTGTCGCATAATGGATGGGGTGCAATGCCGCTGCTTCTGGCTACTGAATCCTCCGTAACCGGAATGATCGTAACCACGTCATTTCCTTTGTCAAGCTTTTTAGAATCTATGAAATTGCCGTCTTTGTCAATCGTCACTTCAATCTGTGCATTGAATGTCGAGTGTGAGATGGGCAGTAACACTGCCTGTCCGTTTCTGTCAACTCCTGCCAAATCAGCGTATACATCATATGTCTCAGCCAATGTCTTTAACCATGCCAAACATTTCACCTCCCTCAAATTCTTCCAGCCCTCTAAAGTTCTTATCAAAAACAAACTGTTTCTGTTTTGCATCTCTCAGGATATGTCTTATCTCACATTCTTCCGGACGAGGAAAACGTATTACGCCATCTATCATCTGAGCGTTCCAAAGGCGTACCGTCATTTTTCCTTTTTCCTCTTCCCTGACAGCCTCATCCGGATAAGTAATGCCATGTACCATGACGCCAAACGATAGATTGGTTTTATCATATGCCCCTTTGTCATCTCTGAAAGAACAAGGCTCCACATACCCTTGACATTCTCTCGCCCCTAAGAAGATGTCTCTTCTTCCACCTCTCTCAACCATCCTTTTAGCAATGTCGTAATGTTTATTTTCATTCCGGTCATGTGCCAGATCACTTCTGTTTTCATTCCATTCAAAATGCGCTTTAACCCGATATTCCACATTCCGCAGATAAGTATAGTATGACAGATCATTCCCGCCGCTGTATTTGATCGGTCTTATACCTTTTGATTCCGTCTGTATCGGATTCATAATACGGCATTCATCGATAATCCATGTAATGGTAGGTTTCCAGTAAATAGATTCTGTTATGCCTTTCAGAGCTTGATATGTAGGTATCTGATAGCTGCACTTCTCTCCACCCGTTTTTGACAACGGATCAGTGAATAAAGCATACCTTCCAAACACCCTGTATTCAATGATATTAGGCTTGTCCATGTTTTCTAATCCTTTCCTTATTATTTTCACATCACAACATATTATTATTTTTATCTTTACTATACTTCATTATAATGTATGCGCAATGCCTACAGCAAGTATGTACTTATACCTAAATCTATCTCAAAATATAAGCATTTCCCACTCCGGTGTGATCCCATAGTCACTGTTGTAAGCTCCAGGGGCTGCGACCATATAAAGATTTGGAATTTTGTCACTTACCGACTGAATCAACCCATCAAATTTTTTCAGTTGGTTTTCCCTTACATTTACAGTATATCTCTGCGCCTGCCGTATATAAGCTTTTATATCTGTCACATCTGACGTCTCTTGAATGGCTTCTATGATCTCTGCTCCTTTCTTATATGGAACAATCACACCAAACGAGTAGTCGTCGATAACTCTGTAGGCTTGTCCCGCCGTTTTATACGCTTGGTTCAAACAGTTCTTCTTTTGATCAGGAATAAATCCCCTCGACAAAAGTTCAATAATACTCATGTCAATTTTTTCTATCGGGAAGTTCATTTTATCCGAAGCACTGCAATATACTTCTCTATAGTACTCGTCCATCCATCTGGGCATCAGAAGACTTTCGGAACTGTCACTGTTATTATATTGGTATATCACGTTCTCCGTAACTCTTGCATTCTTCCGCAATTCCACCATATTCCCGGTGTTTTCACCTTCAAGATTGATCAGATATATGTTTCCACATTTCAGCTCGCCATTTCTATTACACCGCCCTGCGGTCTGTGCCAGACTATCCAATCCTGTCATAGATCGATATACACATTCAAATGAAATATCCACGCCTGCCTCGATCAGATTGGTACTGATAACAACGATATTTTCTTCCCTATTTTCAAGCGTCTCCTTGATGGATGCAATCTTATCGCTTCTATGCTCAGCACATAAATTCGTCGTAAGATATACAGTGTTGATATTTTGTGCCTTCAGGATATCATACAGTTTTCTCACTGCAGATTTCGTATTCAGGACTACAAGAATGGACCTATATCTTTCTGTCTGTTCGACAATTTCATTTCCAAGACTCTCGAATGTATATTTTTGCCCCATCTTTGGAGTATAAACTTTAACCCGCTCAAACTTGCGAAACCAGTCGGCAACATTTTCTATCATGAATTTAGGCTCACTGTAATAAATAGGACATTCTGCTTCCGCCAAGGTGGGCTGCGTCGCAGTACATAAAATGATGTTAGTATTGCATACCGCATTTAAAAAATTGATCATATAATTGAATGTATGTACACATTTTAGCGGCATTGACTGAACTTCATCGATAATCACAACTGAATTGACAAGGCGGTGCATTCGTCGTATCGACTCACTTTTATCTGAAAAAAGCGTGTTCATAAATTGGACAAATGTTGTACAAATAAACGGTTCTTCCCAATTGATATCATATCTTGAAAATTTACTGTTCCGATAATCCTCGTCCTCTGTTTCTTCATTTCTGATGACAGACGAATGATGTTCCAGTATCCATTGATCATTACCAACCGCCTCACGGAACACCTGGGCATTCTGTTCCGTTATGCTGATAAAAGGTGAAACATAGATAATGCGCTCCGTTTCCGGGTGTTGTCTGCAAAATTCCAATGCGTATGCAAGACTGCTCAGCGTCTTTCCTCCGCCGGTAGGAATAGGCAGGCAGTATATCCCTGCGGGATATTTTGCAAATCTTTTACATTCATCCTGTAGTGAATTTCTGGCGTCAAATATTTCCTTTTCCTTACCAGTCAATTCAGAATCGTTCTTCTTTTTTTGCATATATGCCGCAAAGTTTTCTCCGGCTTTCTCAAATATCTCCTTTGTGTTGAATTCAGATTGCTTGGACAACGTATCGACATGATCCATGAAATCTGAAGTCGCCTCCCAATCCGAATCAATTAACATGGATAATATCAGCCGCTGTAGACATGCAAGCATAAAAAGTTTGCAATCAGAGAGTATTTCTTTTGCATCTTTATTATTTTTAGACAGCATAAGAGGTTTTAATTGTGAAAAAAGAGCTTTTATTCTATTCCATACGAAGTCAAACTCTTCCGTTGCATGGAAGAACATTTTATCAAGATCATATTCACCCAGATAGTCTCGTCTTGCATTACTGCCTGCCTCGTCATAGTCATCGACCATACTTAGTTTCTTTGAAAAAATATCTGTATGCTCTATATCTACACAGTCAAACAAACCATGATGAGCCACTACCGCATAGGAAATCATTACAACCATATATTTCGTATTAGAGGAACTGTCGTAATACATCTCATAAATATACTTTGCTCCTGTCGATGCATGTGCAACAGTTCCTCTCAGCTTCTGCTTTGCACTGTCGTCTGCATGTATATAGTCATCAAATTTCTGTTTATTCTTACCTGCATCGTGAAAAATACCGCACAAGGACATGACTTGGGATAGCCCACACCGTTTTCCCTTTGCGCTGCATAAAAACATTGTCTTCTGTGTGTGTTCTGCTACTGATTCTTCTCTGTTAAGACCATCATCTGAAATGTGTGCAATCAAGTAAACATTCTCCTTATGATACCTATTCGCATCTCTCATATTTATTCTTTATTTATAGTTTGATTATACTATTTTTTGACAATTTCGTCTATAAAGAGTGTCAATACCGCTGTTTAGAAAAGAAATAAAGCGAAGGAACCTCAAGCCCTCCGCCGAACTATATCAATCTTTTTATCGAAAATAATAAATAACAAAATGAGTATGCACGCCAATAAAATTACATTATATTTTACAGGTGTTATAAAACAAATATTAAAAAGCATATGTGATAATGAAACTATTAATATATTTTTATATCTGTAAAAAAGTATTCCTAAAATAAGTGAAACCAAAATCGTCCATATAGCATACATCAGTATCTCCCTTAATTCCAAAGAATTTCTAATTGCCCACATAGGAATATGCCATATTGTCCAAATAATTCCAACATATACTAAAGCAATCTCTTTTCCTTTTGCCGTAGCAAATTTATCTAATAAAAAACCTCTCCATGCTATTTCTTCAAGCAAAGCTGTCACAAATAAGTAGGAACAATTAAAGACAACTGCTAAAACGCTTGGATAATTACTTGTTAACAAATCTTTTTCGTCCACAATCAAACAATATATAATTGAAAAAAGCAATCCAATGCTCCCCAGTATTATGCAACTAAATATTGCCTGAAATTTTACCTTTTCTACAAATAAAGCACTAAACCATTTCTTTAAGTTTCTATGTTTTAACATAAAGAATATTGATACTAAAAATGGCACAGTAATAAACAAGTATTTTAAACTAAGTAACACTCGGGAAATGTGAATACCCTTTTTTCTAAAAACATGGGGAGATAGCATAAACAAGAAA
>VIDL01248895.1_pt1 | contig 9781 bp, 9 predicted proteins | sample 5025111 | NCBI WGS metagenome assembly VIDL01 (sample SAMN11851957, study PRJNA449069) | gut metagenome | isolation source: stool from female vole | host: Microtus ochrogaster | place: USA:Florida | collected 2017
CGACATATTTTGTACGGGGGAACGCCCCGTTTTCCGGATATTTTTCTTTCACTCTTAATAAACAGTCGTCCGATGATGCATCATCTATTACAATCACTTCAAAGGATCTGACATCCTGCCTCATCAGACTGTCCATACAATTCTCAAGGTACTCTTTTCCATTAAAGTTCGGTATAATCACACTTACTTTAATCTGCATATTCTGTCATTTTGCCTTTCCAAACGGGTCATATAAGATACCAATGTTTTTCTTTCTTACTTTATTGCAAAAATCTAAACTTTTTTTTCTGATATTTTCCATTTCTTCTTCTGAAAGCTTCTGCGTCCTGTATTTCTCAGGAACCGGATAAGGAACTCCGGTAGTTTCCTCAAACAGGCTGATCAGATCCTTACGAACCGTCATATAACGAAGATCCACCGCATCCACATTCTGCTGCAGCACGCCGCGGTTCAGATATCCTGAGAATCGCTCATGAAGCCCCCTGTACATGACAGCTCCGTCCTGACGCATCGCCCCGCCGGAGATTTTATGATTGGTATAAACAGCTCCGCCAATGACTCCAAGATCGCCTCTCTGATGCAATATCACATCCCAGTCACCCTCTCCCCCGATGTTCCCAGGATATTCTATCCGGTAAAAGCCAAGATGCTTCAGATGACTGATCTGCGCGTCCCAATTCTTCCCTTTGACATAATCTTCCAGAGCGCGCTTACCGGCTTCATAAGCATAAGCTTTGGATGCCGTATTGAGCGCCGTGGACTCCTCATGGCAGCGCCAATGATACAGAATATGCGGAATATGGCGGATGTGATCCTCCCAAGGGAGCGCTGTCCCTGCCAATTTTCCGTTCTGGTCCTCAATCAACGCCATCGTCCGAAGCACAAGGTCGTAATCCTGTGCCCCATCATATTCCTTCCTGAGTCCCAGCTTCCGTATGATGTCAGCGCGGTAAAAAGACAAATGGCAGATATAATTGTTGGTCAGGATCAGATCATAATTAAAACTTCTTTTTTTATTAGGTTCATAATACACTTCCAAATACTCGTTGGTCTTGTCCTCATCAGTATAGAGCAGTTCCGGGCTCAGTTTCTTTTTCCGGCACTTTTCCAGCTCCCTAGCCACATAATAAAGCGCATCCTGCGTCAAAAGATCGTCATGATCCAGCAATCCGATATACTCTCCCGTGGCATGATCGAGCGCTGCGTTGGTATTGTCTGAGATCCCCCCGTTGCCTTCAAGCCTCACATATACGATCCCTTCATACTGTGTCTGAAAATCTTTTACAACTTTTTCCACAATGTCTGTTTCGGAGGCATCGGCAATGACCAGTTCATAATTTCGATACGTCTGCTCCACAACGGAAAGAATCAGATCCTGCATAAAGATCGGCTTTGTCTCATAAGCAGGCACCACAAGAGAAAGCTTCGGACGCCAGTTCCACGAGGCGTTCATCTGACGTTGAAGCTCGTCCTCTGCGGGCGGCTCATAACGGTACTTTCTCTGCCTCCTTGTTACGATCCGCTCAAGAGCAGCATAATAGGTATCTTCCAGTCCGTTTTTTTTAAGATAATTAATTGTTTTTTTCAGATTCGCTACAGAAAGCAGCATGTTCTGTCCTCCGTATATACAAAAACCATGTCCGGAGACTTCCCTCCGGATATGGTTTTTGTTTACGATATATATCTTCTTTTATAATTTTGCCTTTAACGCCTCTGTTAATGCTTCCACTTTCTGTGCTGCATCCTCCAGACTCGTTCCCTTCACTCCCATATAGAACTTGATCTTAGGCTCAGTACCGGATGGTCTTGCACAGCACCAGGAATCATTTTCCAGATCAAAATAGAGGACATTGGAAGACGGAAGTCCTGTCTTGGATTCCGCTCCCGTAGCAAGATCAACGACCTTATCCGCCTTATAGTCACGGAACTGTTTTACCTTCAAATCACCAAATTCCTTCGGCGGATCAGCCCTTAATGCTTCCATCATGGCAGCGATCTCTTCCAGACCTTCCTTGCCCTTTTTCGTAATCGCGTACTGGGTCTCTTTATAATAACCGTATTTCTCGTACATATCGATCATCATATCCCACAGGGTGATGCCCTCCTTCTTGCAGTACGCAGCCACCTCTGCCAGGCACATCACCGCCACAACGGCATCTTTATCCCTTGCATGGGTTCCTGCAAGACATCCATAGGACTCCTCCAGACCAAAGACGTAATTGTTGCTTCCGCTCTGCTCAAACAGCTTGATCTGTTCCCCAATATACTTAAATCCCGTCAGTACATCGATCTCCTTCACATGGTAAGCGTCCGTAATGGCATGCGCCATATTTGTCGTAACGATGGTGGTTACTAACGCAGGATTCTCCGGCATCGTACCGGTCTTTGTCCTCTCACGCAGGATGTATTCTGCGATCAGCATACCTGACATATTGCCGGTAAACGGAACATATTCACCGGTCTTCGTATCCAGCGCATAGATTCCAAGACGGTCAGCGTCCGGATCGGTCGCCATGACCACATCCGCCCCTACTTCCTTAGCCAGCTTCAGAGCCAGCGTAAATGCCTTGGGATCTTCCGGGTTCGGATAATCCAATGTTGTAAAGTCCGGATCGGGATTCTCCTGCTCAGGAACTACATAGACATTCTTAAAGCCAAGCTCCTGTAATATCCTGCGGACAGGAATGTTGCCTGTTCCATTAAACGGGGAATATACGATCTTAATATCATCTGCCACTTCTTTGATTACATCCGGGTGGATGATCTGCTTCTTTAATTCTTCCATATAGGCATCGTCGATCTCTTTGCCGATTACTTCATACAATCCCTGTTCCATGGCTGCTTTCTTATCCATGGTCTTTACCGTATGATAATCGGTAACTGCCTTTACCTCGGCAATGATCTCTTCGTCTTTCGGCGCTGTTACCTGCGCACCGTCTTCCCAGTATGCCTTATATCCGTTATACTCAGGCGGATTGTGGCTTGCCGTCACCACGATACCGGAGATGCAGCCAAGCTTACGAAGCGCAAAGGAAAGCATCGGCGTAGGTCTTAACGATTCAAATACATATGCCTTGATACCATTCGCCGCCAGACAAAGCGCCGCCTCATCTGCAAATTCCGGAGACATCCTTCTGGAATCATATGCAATCGCTACGCCCTTGGAAGCGCCGCCCTGTTTAATGATATAATTGGCAAGTCCCTGGGTAGCCTTTCTTACGGTATAGATGTTCATGCGGTTCGTGCCCGCGCCGATCACGCCGCGAAGACCTCCGGTGCCAAATTCCAGTTCCTTATAAAAACGGTCTTCAACTTCCTTTGTATCATTGCGGATCGCAAGCAGCTCATCCTTTGTCTGCTGGTCAAAATAATCATCCTCCAGCCAGAAGTTAAATTCTTCCATAAAACCCATGTGTTTGTCCTCCTTGAATATTGTGTTATAGATATTATTTTTTTATGAGCAGATTTTGAAGTAGTATATTGTGCGGTTTACATAACTTTTTGTTTGAATATCTATGTTCCAAAAACATCATAAATGAAATCTTTTTTGGGACATAGATATTCAAACTGCGAGTTATGTAAACCTCACGTAATCCCTATGTAACAGTTATAATCCTTAGCCACTACTAAAGCTACAAGCATTCAGTATTAAACACCTTGTCCGTATGTGAAAACTACAACCAAAAACATCAAGACTAATGTTCCCAAAACACATCCTCCACTCCAGAGGGAGATGATTAGTGGTCTTGCTACACTATAATTTTCCTTTTTTGCCCCAGACAAATGTACAAGCATAATCACGAAAGAACTTAATCCAACTATCAAAAGAACAACACTTAACCCTATTCCGTACCACATAGAACAGTTAAAGAAGATATTGAAAAGTTTATCAGCCCTCCTGTACTCTTCATCAAGTCCTTCTCTAAAATACTTACCCGAAGAGAAATAAAATTCAGAAGCAATTCCACCCAAAACAGCAATTACCCAAGGCATAACCGCCTCTGCGATAAATATTGTCTTAAACTTTTTGTTATTAAACATCAACATATTCCCATTTTTTATAATTTTATCAATCAGTATTTTACTACATATCCGCTATGATTTCAAGGAGTAGTCGCTCCGGTCCAGCGAAAAATTCACATTATAAAAGGGATCGCCCTGATCTATCAGTTCTCCCCAACGCTGGCGGAATAGCGCGCACTCCTTTTCATATCGCTGCGCGCCTTCCCCGGAAAGGTCGGAGCCTCTGGAATGGGACTCATAATGATATAATTCCGCAAACGGCGTCCAGATATTCCAAAGTCCCATCTTTCTGAGCTTCAGGCAGAAATCCACATCGTTTAGCGCAACGGCAAAGGTCTCGTCCAATCCGCCCACTTCATCCCACAAGGATTTTCTGACCATCAGACAGGCGCCTGTCACTGCCGTAACATCCTGCGCATAGCAAAGCCTGCCCATATAACCAAGGTTGTCCTTTCCTACCCGGTAATGCGTATGCCCTGCCGTCCTGTGCACACCAAGTCCTAAGACAACACCCGCATGCTGGATCGTATCATCCGGATAATAGAGCTTTGCACCCACCGCACCCACATCGCTGCGCTGTGCATACATCAAAAGCTCCTCCATCCAGTTAACAGTGATCACCTGGGTATCATTATTTAACAAAAGAAGATATTTTCCCGTTGCGTATCCCGCGCCAAAATGATTGATTTTGGCATAATTAAATTCTCCCTCATAAGTAACTACCCTGATCCTCGGATGCGCCTCAAGCTCCTTATAATAAGCGAAGATGTCCGGCTCCACACTATTATTCTCCACAACAATGATCTCATACTCAGAGTACGTGGATCTTTCTAAGATCGATTGGATACACCGTTCCAAATCTGCTTTATGATCTTTATTTGGTATGATAATAGAAATCTTATCGTCCGATAAGATAGGATATTTGATCCTGAAGATCGTCTCAAAGGCTCTGGTAGATGAGATCTCAAAATATTCATAGCCCTTATTGGTCAGATAATCCGCCACCGCACGCTTGGCCGCATCAATGGCATAAGATTTGGCATTGATATCAGAGGCAACGCTGCCCTTATGGGAACGCCAGTAATATAAAAGCTTCGGAATGTGGACGATATGCTTCGCCCGCGCAGTCAGCCTCAGGATCATATCATGATCCTGACTGCCATCATACTGCGAACGGAACAGCTCTGTAGAATCCAACAGTTCTCTGGAAAATACCGAGAAATGACAGATATAATTATTGGCACAGAGATTATCCGGAGAGTAATCCGGTTTAAAATGAAGCGTAATCATATTGTCAATGGAGCTACCGTGAAATGTACATTCATCACAGTAGATATAATCGGCATCCTTTTCGCAGATTGCCTGCATATAGTAGTATAACACAGACGGATGCAGCACATCGTCATGATCAAACAGACCGATATAGTTGCCTGCCGCCATCGCGCAGCATTCGTTGGTATTGCCTGCGATTCCAAGATTATTCTCCAATTTGCGGTATTTGATACGCTGATCCTTTGCCGCATAGTTCCGGCAAATCTCTCCTACAGAAGCATTCTCCCCATCGGAACCGTCCGCCAGGCAGAGTTCCCATTTCTCATAAGTCTGCGCTATTACAGAATCGATCATATCACGCAAAAACTGCTCCGGCGTATTGTACAACGGCACCAGAATGGAAAATGTCACATCTTTGGAAAAAGCAGTCTCTCTCTGCCTTGCCGCTTCCTCCGGCGACGGAAAGCTTGCCGTCCCGTGCTGCTTTCTTGCCGCAAGCTCGATCTTCTTTGACTTCGCCTTTCGGGCAATCCCCCTCGGACCGCCAAGATTCCCAATCCTGTTCTTCTGCCTGATCCCCCAGTGCATCATGACACGCAGCGGTTTACTCGCTTTCCAGAGCGGATTGTTTTTGATCCGCTTGATCTGTCTGTCTTTTTCTTCCGCCTGGGCTATGGCGTCCGCCAGTCTGCCGGACAATACGACACTTTTCTTTTTTTCCATTTTATATGCCGCTTTATATTCTTCGATTCCCCAGTCTTCCATATTCTCGGGAAGCTTGCTCTTCTCTTCCATCAATCCAGATTCCTCGATGCTTCTATCATTTATCTTTCGGTTGTCGCGCCGATCCTTAATGCTATTATAACCTCTCCGCATCAAATCCACAACAAAATATGGATAAAAAAACGCTAACCAAATTTGATCAGCGTCTTTACAAACTTCAAAGCATCAACCTACATGATATTAATATCCAGCTTGCGGATCTTTTCCAAAAGGATATCCTCATCTGACTGCGGATCTGAGGATGCATCGATCTGCCTGCGGATCTCCAGCATCTCCTGATCCGTCCGTGATATGACCTCTGCGCACTTTTCCAGTTTATCAACAATCTCCTGCTGATTCGGGATCTCCTGCTTATATTTCATCTGATGCTCCAAGCTCGCCCAGAAATCCATAGCGATGGTCCGGATCTGTATTTCCACAGCCATCTCCTTACGCTGCTCGGAAAAAAACACGGGCACCTTGACGATCAGATGAAGACTCCGGTAACCGTTCGGCTTGGGATGCTCTATATAATCCTTCCGTTCCACCAGCGTAATATCATCCTGTTTCAACAATGCTTCCGCGATTGTATAGATATCATCAATATACGGGCAGACCACACGGATGCCTGCCACATCATGGATACACTCTTCAATGCTTTGGAGCGTAAGTCCCTGATTCTTCCGCATCAGCTTTTCCATGATGCTGGACGACTTTTTCAGACGGGAGGTGATAGATGTGATCGGATTACGTCTGTATCGCACATTATATTCCGTATCAAGTATTTCCAGTTTTGTCCTGATCTCCTGGATCGCACAGGCATACATCATCATCAGCTCTTTATAATCAACAACCGAGCCGGCAAACCGCATGGCTTGATGAAACAGCGCATTGACCGCGGGATTGATATCAGCTATATCTGACAGCTCCAATCCGAACATATTTTCTTCCATAACATTCCTCCATTCTTACCGTACTTTCCGATGTTCCGACATGTACGCTATGATGTCCGACGTCTTTACGCAGCGCCACAGATATCATAAAATAGAAATGTTTACAAATTGCTTCCATTATGTTAAAAATTTATGAACTTAACTTTTACCAGTACCAATAGCAAAAGGCTTCCTGATGCTCCAGCAGAACCTCCACCAATCCCATTCCCATGGCAAAGAATATCAAGACAAGCATGATGAAAATCGCAGGCACATCATATTTAAATTCCGCTTCATCTTTCCTGCTGCCCAACAAAATCTCCACTCCCAACATAATGAATATACAGGGCCAAAACCGGAAGATCATGATATAATCCAACCCCGGCAGAAAGGTATGCGCCAAAAACAACAGTCCCGCAGTTACAAGCGTCACGCCAAATGTAATCGTCCCGATCCGATGAATTTTTTTCATAGTAATTCTCCCTCCAGCTGCTTTTTCTTTCCGCGGATCATATAGATGCCAAGAATAATAACCGCAATACTAAATACCATTTTAGGGAGATAGTAAAAGAGGAAGTCATTCAGAATCACACGGAACGCCCGCGGTAAATATCTCGCCACCCCATAATAATATGACTTAAAGAGGCCGCTGACGCCTATGAAGCTCAATATGACCGCCACGACCTTGCGGTATTTCCCCGTATGCATCAATTGTTCACCTTCCTTTCCGGCAAACGGAAACAGATATACATCTTTTACCTCAAAAAACATTTCATCCGGCAGTCCGGCAAGATTGTGTACGTGAAAAAAGCTGTAAAACCACACGATTGCCGCAATCACCACCATAAAATCAAACACTCCACTATCAGCTAATATTAATGCCAGAAAAAAGCAGCTCATCAGACTGACGCCCATTTTCATAAATCCCATATACATCTCCCCTGCTCCCGGCAGCAGTGAACAGATAAAAGTTAAAAATTTGTTTTTCTTTTTGGTCATATCATTATTTCCTCCTTATTGATTATTTGATCATTTCGTGAAACCAATCTATAATTCCATTTGCAGCGCCGTCCGTTCTTTCCTTATCCTGAGCGTCAGTGTTTTGCAGGGATTCTTCCTCTCCCGGTTCCTCCCGCCAGCCTTCGTTAAAAAAAGCTCTCCCAAAACTCTGTCTTGTCAATGCATCCAGCTCCTCCTCCATGGCGCGCCGCGCATTGACTCTGTTCATGACCGCTGCTATGTCCCGGATCTGCGCCTGTTCTCTATCCGCAGCTATGTCCCGCATCCGTTCCAGTTCCGATTGCGCAGACTGCTCCATATAGTCCAGCGACTGCGCTTTATCCATCACCGGTACGGTAAGGATCACGATCACCGCTGCCGCTGCTGCCGCCATGATCTTGACACTATAGATAAAAAGCTGCATTCCTGCAGACGGCTTTTGAGCGCTCTTATCGTATGCCTCCGCTTTATCAAGGATCATGGGCTTTAAATATTCCGGCGCCTGACAAAGCGGTTTTGCTTCTACTTCTTTTACCAGCTGAGCCAGTTCTTCATCGCTAAGATACTCCCATTCCATACTTCTCTCCTTTCCATCCATATATCCTAATTCCTTAGAAATGTTACTGTTCCGCAGATGTTTCCATACCTTCCGGGATCCGTATTTCCATTAGTGTCCCAATTCTCTTTGATATCCGATTTTTCTGTCATTGCTTCGATTTCTAAAATTTTTATTTTTCATTTTCGATCTTTTCCCTCAGCATCGCTCTGGCGCGATAGATCTGCGTCTGGATCGTCTTGATATTCTTACCGGTTGATCCGGCGATCTCCGCCGCCTTCTTTCCTTCCAGAAAATACATGGCAGCGATCCGGTCATAAGGCGGCGACAGACTGCCGCATCTTATCTTCAATTCATGCCAGGCATCCTTTTCCAACATATGCTTTTCCGGCTCACCATCACCGGAAGACCGCAGATCCAGCATCTCTTCGGTGGAAGGGACGCTTCTTCGCTCCGCCTGTTTCATGTAATCGATGCATTTATTTGACGCAATCCGGCACAGCCACGCTTTTTCATTCGTTCCGTCAAAGCGATCCAGATGACGAAACGCCGCCAGGAAGGTATCCTGCGTCAGATCTTCCGCCGCAAAGTAGTCCTGCGTCATCTTCACACAGACGGAAAATATCAGATGCTGATATTTCTCTATCATCTGCGTCAGACGCTCTTTGGAATCCACATCCGTTTCCTCCCGCTTTCCTCTTCTCATAATATATAACGAATCATACTTCGGAAATCCTTCACCTATTTATAAAGCGTTTGTAAATAATTTATAAATCATTTCGAAACAATTTATTAAACGTATATAAACTCAATTAAGTAAACTGACATATTATCTATGCTCCATGTATAAATTTAGGGAAACGCTGTTTTAATCAGTGCTTCCATAAAGAGAACTGACTTATTTTATCCAAAAATAAATGCGGCTATGATGTTTCAATAGCCGCATCCATATTTTCCTTATGCTGTTCCTGCCTTTGTTTCTCCGCAGTACTTTCACCACATCTCAATAACCGCATTTACATTCTCTTCATGGTATAGCTGCCGCCGGCATTTCTGAAGGATTGTTTTACAGTTCCAATCAGTCCAACCGCCGCCAGGACATATCCCATACCCAGATCCTTTATATATGCCCACTTAAAGTTATCCTCGCTCATAAATTTTGACCATTTTCTGTTGATCTCCGCAAATGTCATATGCGCATGCTGTTCTTTTGCAGCCAAATACACCGCCAGACGTA
>VIDL01337389.1_pt1 | contig 9459 bp, 8 predicted proteins | sample 5025111 | NCBI WGS metagenome assembly VIDL01 (sample SAMN11851957, study PRJNA449069) | gut metagenome | isolation source: stool from female vole | host: Microtus ochrogaster | place: USA:Florida | collected 2017
CTTGAATGAGTAGATAAAAGCCCAAACGCACACCAGCGCTTATATACATCCGCCTCATTGCCATCTTCAATAAAACGCTCGTAAGCAGCAACGATCACATCCTTTGCAATCCCTTTTTCCGCCAGCTTGGCACAAATTGCCCGCCTTGTCTTTCTGCCGGAATAACATCGGATATACTGATCGGCATAACGTGCATCATCCAGATAACGATAGCCCTTCATGACTTCAACTGCCGCCTTTGCAATTTCTTCAGAGTATCCGCCCTCCATCAGCTTCCGTTGCAGTCCTGCCGCCGTATAATCTCTTTTCTCCAAAAGATGAATCGCCCTTTTCTCTGCCCTTTTGAATAATACCTCTTTTTGGATCAGTTCACAAACATCCTCGTCCAGCTCTTCCCCCTCCCTGATTCCATAATGGCGCAGATCGCCTTTGTATAAAACAAAGGCGATCTCCCCATCTAACCATATCTGATAACGTTTTTTAGCATATTCCTGTATCTTTGTTACTAACATATTGTCATGCTTCCGCCTTCTCCGAAGATTTCTTTGCCGATTTCTTCTTTCCGTCCATTTCCGAAGGGATTCCACCCAGATTGAAGTGCTCCCTTACCCTGCGATCGATCTCGGCACAGATCTCAGGATTATCCTTTAAGAAGATCTTAGCGTTCTCTCTGCCCTGTCCTATCTTATTGCCCTGATATGCATACCACGCACCGCTCTTATTGATGACGTCAATCTCCGCTGCCAGATCCAACAGATCCCCTTCATAAGAGATTCCCTCACCGAACATAATATCAAACTCTGCCTCTTTAAACGGAGGGGCTACTTTATTCTTCACAATCTTTACCTTCGTCCTGTTGCCCACAAAATCACCGCCCTGCTTCAACTGCTCTACCCTGCGGACATCCATACGGACGGAAGCATAGTATTTTAATGCATTGCCGCCGGTGGTAACCTGCGGATTTCCATACATGATACCGACCTTTTCACGCAGCTGGTTAATAAAAACTACAGTACAATTAGACTTACTGATGGCGCCTGCCAGCTTGCGGAGCGCCTGCGACATCAACCTTGCCTGCAGTCCGACATGGGAATCTCCCATATCACCCTCTAATTCCGCCTTGGGCGTCAGTGCCGCAACGGAGTCCACAACCACGATATCCATTGCGCTGGAACGTACCATAGCCTCTGCGATTTCCAGTCCCTGCTCTCCGTAATCCGGCTGGTTGATATAAAGATTATCCACATCCACGCCAATCGCCGCCGCATACGTAGGATCCAGCGCATGCTCCGCATCAATAAATCCCGCAATGCCGCCTCTTTTCTGTACCTCTGCGATCATATGCAGAGTTACCGTCGTCTTACCGGAAGATTCCGGGCCGTAAATCTCTATCACACGCCCCTTCGGAATACCGCCAAGTCCTAACGCAATATCCAGGCTTAAAGATCCGGTGGGGATCGTCTCAACATTTAACTTGGAGGCAGGATCCCCCAGTTTCATAACGGCGCCTTTACCAAACTGTTTTTCCACCTGCATCATGGCAGCTTCTAATGCTTTTAATTTTTCTTCTCTTTCCATTGTCCAATCTCTCCTTATATAAAAATTATCCAACTACCAAACAAATGTTCTATTATGTATAATAAAACATATGTTCGTTTTTGTCAAGAAGCCAAAAAGAATTTTTTAATTCTTTTTAAAAATATTAAATTCACCATATTTTTTAACCTGTTCTTCTTGTCAAAAGCATCTTAGCATATTATCTGTCCATTAAAACTCCCTCAAAGGCATCCCTCCTTCATCTTTTTCTCCTTGGATCTTTGGCTGTAATGCCCGGATGAACCATCCTGAGATGATAACGCAGCCTGCATAGCGCAACCAGCGTATCTTAGAATCTGATAGAAATACCATAACACATATAAGAAGCTTTCGCAAGCGGTATTTAATATTCTTCCGGCGGAAATATATGATGTTATATTTTCGTCGGGAAAAATCTGTTTGATATTTTAATTCTCTCCAAAAGTCACCTTACTGCTATATGCCATAATACATCTGCGCATCAAAATCAGAGCCGCAGCAACGGCGCTCTCCCTGATCTTTCCTCTGGTTCCGCTGAAATGGCACTCCTGTACCGTAACCGTACCACAGACGCTGCAGGCAATATAGACAAGACCCACCGGTTTTTCCGGCGTCCCTCCGTCAGGTCCCGCCACACCGGAAACCGAAACCGCAACGTCCGCACGCGTCAGCTGAATCACGCCATTCACCATCTCCTTCACAACCTGACCGCTGACTGCGCCATATTTCTCCAGCGTCTTTCTCTTGACACCGACGATCTTGCGCTTCGCTTTATTCGAATATGTAATATGTCCCATTTTAAAAATTTCAGAAACACCCGGCACATTGATCAACCGCCCTGCCAGAAGTCCTCCGGTACAGGATTCTACCGTTGTCACCGTCAGGTTATTCGCCAGCAGAAGATCGACCACACTCTGCTCCAAGCTGACCTCCTCATGGGTGGTATATACTGCGTCCCCAAGTCTTGCCTTGATGTCCTTGATCACAGGCTTAACCAGCTTTTTTGCCTGTTTTTCATCCTCCGCTTTTGCAGTTACGCGAAGATGTACCTCTCCGATCTTGGCATAAGGGGCTACCGTCACTTCCCCCGCGCTACTGATCAGATCATCCAACTGCTGCGCCACATCGCTCTCGCCCATGCCACACACTTTCACCATCGTTGAATAGATCACCTGCGTTGCTTTGCTCTGCAGATAGGGAACCACCGATCTTTCAAACATCAGGCTGAGTTCTTCCGGCGGACCGGGAAGCAGCACCAAGATCTTGCCGTTTTCCTCCATAATGACACCCGGTGCTGTTCCGTTAGTATTTTCAAGCATAATGGCATCCTTCGGCATCATCGCCTGTTTCAGATTGTTCTCCGCCATCGTCTTCCCTTTTTTTGCAAAATACGTCTCAATCTGCTTTTTGGCTTCTTCATTCAGGTAAAGTTCCTTTCCCATCACCTTCGCCGCAGTTTCCTTTGTAATATCATCCTGCGTCGGTCCAAGTCCCCCGCTCAGGATCACAAGCTCCGCCCTATCAAGCGCCTGACGGATACAGCCCTCCAGACGCTGTGCATTATCCCCTACCGTTGTCTGATAAAACATCGGAAATCCCAAAACCGCCATCTTCTCTGCAAGGTAAGCGGCATTTGTATTCACGATATTCCCTAACAATAACTCTGTTCCGACAAATATGGTTTCAGCAGTCATATCTCTTTCCTTATCCTCTCATTTTTTTATACTATTAGGAAAATTGTAAAACTCTTATAAAATTCTTTTCTATTGTGCAACGTTGACAATTCATCGCAGACACGCTTGTGCTGCGCGTCGCACGCAACGGCACTGACGGCATGGCTTCCCAGCACCTTCTTATGAATTTGTCAATGCTGCTCAACTCATAATCTGTGCATGTGCATTTGGAAGGAAATTAGAAATTCTTAACATTCCTTCAAATATCCAGCAATTTCGGAACACGATGTTCCGAAAAGGGGCAACTGAGCCAGGGATGGCGAATTTGCCCCGTTTGCATCCGTCATTTACAACCTGGATCAGGAATGTTTAGAATTTCTTATTTCCGTACAACGGCACATACACAGATTATGATTGAGCAGCTTGCCGCCTCAAAATTTAAAAGGTACCCTTTGACAACCAAATCCTATCAGGCAATTACAAAACTACATAGACCCCTTCATAACCCCTCTGTTTTTGATAAAATAATCGATCATGGAGATCAGCGTCAATGCCAGCGCCAGCCACATGATGACCTCAGTCACCAGAGCAAGCTGTTCAATATCCGCGATCATCAGAATGACCATTGCCATCTGGAAGACCGTCTTAAACTTTCCCCACCAGCTTGCTGCAATCACAATGCCATTGTCAGCCGCCACCAGACGGAAGCCGCTGATTGCAAATTCCCTGCTGATAATAATGATAACAACCCATGACGGCATCTGCCCCAGTTCAACAAATGCGATCATGGCACTGCATACCAGCAGCTTATCCGCCAAGGGATCCATAAATTTGCCGAAGTTCGTGACCAGATGATATTTTCTCGCAATCTGTCCATCCAAAAGATCTGTCAGGCTTGCCGCCGCAAAGATTCCCAGTGCGATCCATCTGCTGTATGCCCCGCCATATCCCGACAATAAAAAGAATAAAAAAAACGGGATCAGTATCACTCGAAATAATGTCAGTTTATTAGGTAAATTCATCCGCCAGTTCTCCAATCAGATCATATTCATTGCTTCCGGTAATTCGGACATTTGTTATCGTACCGCTGTAAAAATCCCTGTCTGTCTCGATAAAGACATTGCCATCAATACCAGGGGCATCCATATAAGTTCTTGCAACGATCACGCCCTCATCGGGAAGACGTCCCTCCACCATAACGGGAAGCACCTGACCAACCATAGCTTCCGCCTTTTCAAATGCAATCTCCTGCTGCAGGAGCATAATCTCTTTCCTGCGAAGTTCTTTCTCCTCCTCCGCAATCTGATCCGGCATCTCTGCCGCCGGTGTATCTTCCTCTGGGGAGTATGTAAATACCCCAAGCCTGTCAAACTCCATCTCATCCACAAAGGAAGCAAGCGTCTCAAACATCTCTCTGGTTTCTCCCGGAAATCCGGTAATCAAAGTTGTTCTGAGACAAATATCCGGTATTTCATAACGCAGCCTTTCTATCGTTTCTCTTAGACTGTTCCTGTTTGTCCTGCGCCCCATCCTCTGAAGGATCTGATCATCTGCATGCTGAATCGGCAGATCAAGATAATGACATATCTTTTTCTCTTCCTTCATCGTTCGGATCAATTCCTCATCGATCTCCTCCGGATAACAGTACATAATGCGTATCCATTCGATCCCATCAATCCTGCACAGCCTTCTGAGCAGCTCCGACAATAATTTCTTTCCATAAAGATCCTGCCCATATACCGTAGTCTCCTGCGCTACAAGAATCAGTTCTTTTACTCCCTGTTCAGCAAGGTTTTCCGCTTCTGCCAGAAGCGCCTCCATCGGTATGGAGCGGTAATGTCCCCTAACCTTCGGGATGATACAATAGGTACAATGCTTATCACAGCCCTCCGCAATCTTCAGATACGCATAATAGCCTCCTGTCGTCAAGATCCTTTTCTTGCCATACAGCGGTTCATGATCGGTTCCCATAACTGCATCCCTGCTCCTGCCGGCAAGAATACTTTCAATCACCGTGATCAGCTGACCAGCTCCCGTCGTCCCGATGACCGCGTCCACCTCCGGAATCTCCTCATGGATCTCCTTCGCATAACGCTGCGCCAGACAACCGGTCACGATCAACGCCTTACATCTTCCCTGCTCTTTCAATGCCCCCATCTCAATCAGGGTATTAATGCTTTCCTGCTTTGCATCCATGATAAAACAGCAGGAATTGACAATAATGATATCCGCTTCTGCTTCGTCATCCGTAATCTGATACCCGGCATCCACAAGCATGCCCAGCATCATTTCACTATCAACCAGATTTTTATCACATCCCAGAGAAATCAGCAATACGTTCATAAAAAGAGAGCTCCCACACTGCAATCCAAAAATAGCGCGTCCTTGAACACATTCAAAGAACACGCTATCATGGCTGTATTAATCCTCGTCGCCAAGTATTTTTATCTTTGATTCATTTAGTTCTTCTACCGCCACGGACAAGGGTTTCTTCCCCTTGCTGTAAACCAGCGTCTCATCGCCCGCAATGATCTGCCTTGCTCTTTTTGCCGTCGCCATAACGATGGAATAGCGGCTTGCAACAACCGGTTCTTCTCCCGGCTCAACCTCACTGTTTACCACTTCCATAAGATCTGTGTAAGATGGGTGTAACATAATTCATTCTCCTTATTATTTATTTCCGGCTCATTTCAGCCAATTCGTTCCGTATGCCCCTGATAAACGCCTCATTGCGTACCGGCGTTAACCGGGCGGCATTGATCACTTCATGGGTTTTGCTGATGCAGTCATCCAAGGAATCATTGACGATGACATAATCATACTGCCCGATTCCTTCCGCCTCCTCCGCCGCTCTGCGCATCCGCTTTTCTACGACCTCCGGCGTCTCCGTTCCTCTGCCCACCAGCCGTCTTTTCAGTTCTGCCGCGGAAGGCGGTACGATAAACAGAAGAAGCACCGACGGAAACTGTTTTTTGATCTTAAGCGCCCCCTGGATCTCGATCTCCAGAATGACATCCTTGCCCTCTTTTAACTGCTGTTGTACGTACTTTTTAGGCGTTCCGTAATAATTATCGCAGTAAGAAGCATATTCGATCAGACCGCCGTTCTCTATTTCCTCTTCAAAACGTTTTCTATCGACAAAGAAATAGGAAACTCCTTCTTCTTCTCCGGGACGCGGCTGCCTCGTCGTCATGGAGACAGACAGCGCATACTGCTCATACCGCTCCATCAGTCCCTTGACCACACTTCCCTTACCGGTTCCGGCAAATCCTGATATCACTACAAGAATTCCTTCACGTTTCACCTATTTCACCGTCCTCTGCCTGTGCCCTGCCCATGATCGTCTCCGGCAGGAGTGCGGAAAGAACCACCTGCTGATTTTCCATCACAATCACCGCTTTGGTTTTTCTCCCCTGGGTCGCATCAATCGCAAGACCGTTTTCCTTCGCGTGCTGTACCAGACGCTTGATCGGCGCGGCATCGGGACTTACGATCGAAATGATCTTCTCTACATTTACAACATTACCGTATCCAATGTGAATCAGTTTACTCACTCAAGCGTCCTCAACTATTCAATATTCTGAATCTGTTCGCGTACCTTCTCGATCTCTGTTTTTAACTCGATCCCGTAAGCCGAAAGATTCAGGTCATTTACTTTAGAAAGAATTGTATTGGCTTCCCGGTTCATCTCCTGAGCGATAAAATCAAGCTTGCGTCCTATGCTTCCGCCGTCCATCAACGTCTTTTTCGTTGTTTCGATATGGCTGCGCAGCCGGACAATCTCCTCATCCACACAGACCTTGTCCGCAAAGATCGTGACCTCTGTCAGCAGACGCCCTTCATCAATCTGCACATCGGAAAGCATCTCTTTTATCTTTGCCCGAAGCTTTTCCTGATATTCCCTGATGATCTCCGGCGATTTTGACGCAATCTCATCTACCACCTTCAACATCCCGTCCAGCTTACCGATCAAATCATTTTTAAGATTCTCGCCTTCCCGCTGTCTGGCATCTACAAATGCCTCAGCAGCGCCCCTCAGCGTCTTTTCCAGAAGTCCCCAGAGCTTATCTTCATCAATCGGCTGCTCCTCCATCGTAAATACTTCCGGATAACGGGAAAGCGTGGATACACGAATGTCATCCTCCAGTCCGAATTCCTCTTTCATCTGCTTCAAATACGAAAGATACTCCGACGCAATATCATGATTGTATTTAATGGTGACATTTTCTTCCGTATAATTCTCAAAAGTGATAAAAATATCCACCTTGCCCCTCTGGACGTACTCCTTCATCAGATTACGAATAGACGATTCAAAAAAATTCAGCTTTTTCGGCATCTTAATATTCTCATCAAGATACCGGTGATTGACCGCCTTCATTTCTACCGTAAATTTACGGCCGTCCTCCTCCATCTCGCAGCGTCCAAATCCAGTCATGCTTTTTATCATTTTATCCATTCCCCCATCTGTATTCCCAGCAGTCCCCTGCTCCCCATCATATATCCTTGCCCGGATTGTTTTTATAAATGCCGGAATCTTATCTGTAACAGTTCTGTCTTTCTGCGAAAAGAAGCCTTGCGATCAAACAAGACTTCTTCAGCAGAGTCCAATCGGAGTGACAAGATTCGAACTTGCGGCCTCCGCGTCCCTAACACGGCGCTCTAGCCAAACTGAGCCACACCCCGCCACGATTTCAAAAACTCACGGAGTTAATTATAAATAATCTCCTATAAAAAGTCAAGACATTTCCAGAAAATCCACAAAAAAGGGAAACCTCCGGTCTCCCTTTTTTATGTTTTCCTTTACTTATAAACATACCCCATATTGGTCTTCACAAAATTCTTCAATTTTTCCTTTGCTTTCTGATGTCCCTGATTAGCTGCCTTGGCATAATACTGGTATGCCTGCTCATGATCCTTGGTTACGCCCTTGCCAAAAGTGTAACAATAACCCAGAACATAATTGGCATTTTTCTCGCCTTCTTCCACTGCCTGCTTCGCATAAGAAATCGCCTCCTCATACATCTCCTGAGTCGGCTTGATGCCATAATCGCGGTCAGGGTCGCTTAAGCATATCGCAATCCTGTATTTTGCAAATCTGTCATTGCCAAGGCTCTCCAGTAATTTTTTATACCACTCTACCGCCTGTTTCGGATCCTTCTTTACACCGGTTCCGAAATCATAGCTGACTGCCACATTACGGATTGCCCGTTCATTGCCTTCCTTAGCTGCCTTTTCATTCCATGTAAACGCCGTCTTGGTGTCCTTCTTTACGCCTTCGCCATACAGATAGCAGTTGCCCACCATCGCCATCGCATCCACATCACCAAGCTCCGCACATTTTAGATAATACTTAAATGCTTCCGCAGGATTCTTCTTCACACCGATGCCCTCAAAATGGATCCGCGCCAGAATCATATTTGCCAGCATCTGATCTTCCGGATATTTCTTCATCAAGCTCTCATCCTCAAGAGCTTCTTCCAGCTTCTTCTTCAATTCCTCCGGATCTTCCGGAAGCTCCTTACGGTTCCGCAGACACCACTCAGCCATATAGATCTTTGCCCGGTTCTTTCCATGCTCACTTGCATCTTTTAAAAGCGGCGCTGCAAGCTTAAATGACTTTTCCTGATAATAGAGGATGCCTAAGATTTCCTCAATCTCGCTCAGTGTCTCTGTCATCTCTTTACCATCCGCAGGCTTACCGGCCTTCTGGTCATACATATGAAACTTATCTAATGCCGCCTCAAGATCTGTCCTTGCTGTCTCTACGGATTTTTTTGCCTTATTTAAAGCCTTTGTGCCCATATCCATTGCTTCGGCACGCAATTCTTCAATCTCTTTTTTCCTGCGCTCCTCTTCCGCCTTTTTGCGCTCTTCCTCGGCTTTACGCGCAGCTTCTTCCTCTGCCCGCTTACGTTCTTCTTCCGCCTTGATGCGTTCTTCCTCGGCCTTACGCGCCGCTTCTTCTTCCGCTTTGATGCGTTCTTCCTCGGCCTTACGTGCAGCTTCTTCCTCTGCCCGCTTACGCTCTTCTTCCGCCTTGATGCGTTCTTCCTCGGCCTTACGCGCTGCTTCTTCCTCTGCCCGCTTACGCTCCTCTTCCGCCTTGATACGTTCTTCCTCGGCTTTACGCGCCGCTTCTTCTTCCGCTTTGATGCGTTCTTCCTCGGCCTTACGCGCTGCTTCTTCCTCTGCCCGCTTACGTTCTTCTTCC
>VIDL01220342.1_pt1 | contig 9401 bp, 10 predicted proteins | sample 5025111 | NCBI WGS metagenome assembly VIDL01 (sample SAMN11851957, study PRJNA449069) | gut metagenome | isolation source: stool from female vole | host: Microtus ochrogaster | place: USA:Florida | collected 2017
CTTCCACAACGTCAGAGCCTCGGCGGAAAGCATAACAATTCAGCACGGAAGCATCGTAAGCCTCCATGCAATCGAAATCATATCCACAAAAGTTTTGTTGACTGCTCATAACAATTTATTTTATAGTTACTTACTATCGTGTCTGGATTTTCTCCGACCACCGTGGCCAGTTATGCAAGGCTCGGTTGGTGCAGCCCGAAGGCTGACTCTTGACACTGAGGGAGTTCCCCTCTCTTAAGACTACAAAGTTACGAAATCAAGCTACCCATTGTCAAGTTATGTTAGTTAAAAATAGCTAATATAATAGTCTAATTAAACAAAAACATCTGAAGTTATAAACAACCTTTTATTTGTGTTGTAAGTTTTCGTTACTTGACATAAGAAAGGAATATAGTGTAATAGTCTTCTCCAGTGTATTTACTTATGATTTTAACTTGCTCAATATTATCATCCTTTTCTATATATTCTATGATGTTTCTATCTGAAACCATTGGCAAATGTTTGGAACTTAGTGGTATCCAGCCGACTAAAGATAAATAATTTGATTCAAGTAATTGTAAACTTATACCCACACTGCAATACCCATTGATGATTTGGTATAAATCAACATTTAGGTCATTACTTCTATCTCCATATAATAATTTTCTATCACTTAACTTAGGAGTGGATTCTTTTCCATTTTTAAGATTAACGACATTACTTAACGTGTAAGCATCCCCCTCTATCATCTTAACCAAATCTCTTTTGGCAGCCCACTCATCGCCATTATCTATTGAAAGAATAGATAAGCTATAGTCATTGAAATTATAGTCGTAATAGAAGGTCTGAACCTTTACGAAGTTTCCATAGATGTTCTTTTCGTATTCCTCCATTTCAATAGGTCTTCTCTCGGAGTCAATTTTGAAAGTATAGCGTCTTGCTAATTTACCATCATAATAATCCTCTCTTTTAATATTGCCTTCTTCATTTCGGAATAGTTGAGTCAATACATCATTAATACCACTCCTTCTAAAAGTGATTGAGTTAATTTCAAGGGTGTTATTGTCATATCCAAATGATATGTTATATGGCGACCACTTCAATGAGTCAGCATATTCTACTCTTATTTCTGATACCATCTTCTTACCCTGCTTGTTTAGATTTGCAGCCCAACTGTAGAAAGGTATAAAAGCTATCAATAATATTGCCAGTAAATTCCTCATATTCTTTTACGACCTTGTAACTATAAACCATGATTAATGAAAGCGAGAACCTGGGAGGATAGTTCATTCTCCATTAGCTCTTTTCCTAATGATGACAGTATTTCCATCGACTTCCAAATCAGCCCCAGTCCAAAAAACTGTGTCATATTTGGGACTATGGTAAGAAGCTGATGAAACCTTTGAAAAGTTGTTTCTTTCAGCATCCGTTAAAAACTCGTTAACAAAGTCTTTATTGGAGAAGACAATCTCAATAAAGCCTCCACTTATGATATCGTTCTCAGAGTCAATGCCGTTAATTTTGACTTTTATATAATTCTGCCCCTCTCCTCTTTCATAAGTGCAGTTCTTTATTTGGCGAATGTCGGTATAAGAATCATCTGTAGCGAAGTCAATCTCTGATTCCGTTTCGGATGTCTTTTGAAATTTGAGTTCTTCCAGAGATTGAACTAACTGACTGACCTTTTTTATATCCACAATTTCATATTCCGCATCAAAGTAACAGAACGATTGAGAAGTAATGGGTGTGTAATCCTCACAAAGTTCGAGTCCGTCTTCTGTTGCGGGAGCTATATTATGCGTTGTATCTGAGTGTCTCGTGAAGAAGTATGAAACACATAGAGCTATAACTAAGACTGCGACAATGATGGCAGAAATGCCTAACCATCGTTTAATCCGTCCTTGGCGTTGTGTATGAGAAGAGGTTAAAACATATCCGCAATTTGGACAATGTTTTGCTCGGTCAGAGATTTGATGACCGCATTCAGGACATTGAAATAGTGCCATATTGTTACGTCGGGTCTTAATGTTTTATTGGGTTATATTGAGGTGTATCACGCATCATATAGTCGTTGACAAACCTTGCTATTCTGTCGGGAATTTCTTCGGGGAAATGAGATGTAGATTCGTGCCAATCTCCCGTAGAGTTATCTCTATATCCGCATCTTACGAAGTATCCGTCGTTGTCGTATTTGGCTGTTAGAGTTTTCTCTCCCTTCATTCGGAGTTCCCAATCGCCCTTTGGACGCTCAAAATCTGTAAAATGCCCCATGGTGCTATAACTGTTCCCGTAGAAACCACCCATACCATATTGTTCAAGCATCCAAACCACATACTTCAGTCTTCCGTGTGAGAATAAAGCCTTAAATCTTTTCGGCATTTCGACCTCACCGTTGAGTTTGCCATTTTCATCGAAATCCATTGTGATAGATGTGACGGTATTATCACTGCTCTTTCGGTAGAATTCCCAATGTCCCACCATTTTATTGTCTTTGAATTGACCGTTGATTTTTACAACATCCAATTCATAAGGGTATCCGACCTTTTTATTTAGGTCATATACAAATTCAAACTTACCCTCATATATGCGCGAGCCATCCAAATTTTCCAAATATGTGTATTTGGCTCTCCCTGGATAATTGTGGTTTACATTATAATCCCAAGCGTATTTATAGTTCCCCTCGTATGTTTTGAGGTTGGTAGCGAAGGTAATGTCATCATTATATTTGGGAGATGAAGAAACTTTTACTGACCTGTCGCTCGGAAAATATAAAGCACCTCCGTCAAAGCCAGTAGCCTTTTTGTATGTAGGATAGGGAGGAGTTAGGAATTGGGTCAATTTTGTTTCCTCGTTCTGTTCTGTGCTTCTCAATCCACCCTTGTCCTGATAATAGTCACGAACAAAAGTCACTGTTAAGGGTAAGAGAGAATCAACTGGTATCCCCAGTTTATTGCTTATGTCAGTTGCAGTTTCATTTGCGTTAACTGTCAAATGCCAGTATGAGTTGCGAGTCATTCTATACAGTTTTAATCCTTTTGCTTTGAAATGTGCGTTCAAATCGGAGGGCATAGATTCGGGAAGACTTGCAAACTTTTCATTTTCTGCTTGCTCGTCAATGATGGTATAGCCCTCGGCTTGGTATCTATGGATTAACTGGTCTGTGTAGTAAGCCTCCAAAGTTTTGCCATTCTTTTCTGCAGCGTGAGCTATTGCATCAAGAAGAGCAGACTTCTGACCCTTTGCCTCACCTTCTTTTTCTCTCGATATTTCAAAATTCATCTGTTCTTTAATCTTCCCAATAGTAATGGTCTTTTGGGGTACAGACTGGGCGATGGTTTCAAACGGGGCATGAGTCAGAGCCACAAAGAAAGCCATAAAGAGAAGGTGAAGATACTTTTTCATTACTGAAAAGTGGATTTAATTGCCCTCAGTGGCTCGGCTTGGGCGGTGGTGATTCGTTAGTCTCAGAAGACACAAAAAAAGAGTGAGCCACTTTAGCGTTTATCTTTGCTAACGCGCTCACCACAAGCGGACTAAACAAGATTACACGATTACAGCAGCTCACTCAGTCTGCGGTATATCGTGAAAATACGAATGTACGCGACTGAGGGAACAGCGTCTTCGGCTCTTCTCTGTTTAGTCTTCGGAGGTGGTGATTCGTCAGCAAGAGAGAAAGCTAAAACACTTTCCATTATGTCTTGTTACTGGCAAGCGACAATAGCCACTTCACCAATTACACTGCAAATTTACGAAATTTTTCTGACTTCCTCAGCATGAGAGGCTTAAATTCGGTGAAAAATTGCTAACTTTGCAGGTTAAACCGCGTGAAATGCCTCTGAACATCGACACATACCCCCATCCCCAACTTCGCTATACGGTGAGGCTGGAGTATTTGCATCCTGCATATAATAGGGTGGAGTTTGGGTATATCTTTATGACCTCCGAGGAGTTTGAGAAATCCTATTATGATATAATCGAACAGCGGAAATCAGAGATACGCGATGAGATAGAACAGAATGAGGGATGCGAATTTGAAGTTACAGAATGGGGTGAGATATACACTGAAAACATTTTCAAAGAGAAGCATGACATCCTTTCGGATAATGTGATAAGTCTTATAAAAACAGGGGAAATTGAGTTCCCTACTCATAAGGATGAGGAAGAGCGAGAGTTAGCACTGGCCTATTTGAACAAAATAAAACCGCTTTATACCAAGGAACAAGTAGCCAAAGCCATCTTAAATGTAATAGATAAGAAACCCAATGTAGAGATGGTTAATCGGGTATTGAAAGAGTGGGGTGTATCACTCAATAGAGATACCTATGTTGAGATGCAACTGAAAATGATTGTCAATTCAAACGAGATGGATTTCGCACTGGGAAAAATGCTCAAAGTAAATGATGCTGACAATCTACGCAGACTTAAATCCAAACTGCAAATTCTATCCTCCGAATGGAATCTTAAACAAGAGGATGATGCTCATAAACGCGCTATATTACTATATAGGTTCTTCATGGAGTGTCCTCTAATAGAGCGCAACAATGTAAGGAGTATAAAGAACGTTATGGAAATATTCTCAGCGTTCCTTGGTCTTCCCATAACGACATACACAAAAGAGGTACAATTAACACCACCAGTACAGAGCAAGAAGAATAATGGAGCGACACTCTCACCAATGGAAGCGAGAAAGCAACGCATCTACTCTCAAATTAACCCCAAATGGGCTACGTATAAGTTTCAGTATCTGAAATAGCAGTTACCTCTCAGTTACCACTTTCATTTTTATTTTATTGAGGCAGGGATGATTCCGTCCCCGCCCGATAATTCTATTCTGTTATCGCTCAGGTTGTTGCTAATTTTGCACTGTCAACGATGACAATTGATAATCTTTTGTTTGGATTGACAGAAAAAGCAAAAACAATGAAAGAAATTATTTCTTTACTTACTCCCAACAACATCACAGAAGTAATAGCCAAGGATAAATTTGGCTACATATCGCGAATAGTGAAACGTTCACTACATCGCCTCAAGTTCATCATTAGCGACTGGAATATACTGGAAGAGTATCACGACAATGGATGGGATGTGACCAAAGCGAAACCATATAATCTCTACAAAGATGAATTTGGAGAGTGGCTTCTTGACCCTCAGTTTGTCAGCGATAAAAGATACGAATTACTCGATGCTTGGGATGACCTTATCTATCTACTTGAAGTGCTTGAGACGGGGCATACGAGTGTGCCAAAACATGTAGATTATTCCAGAATATTTCTGACTTATGATAATGAAACAAAGGGAGTATATCTAAACTTCTCGGTAGCAAGCAACCTCTTATCAGATTATAGGATAGCATTAAAGAATCTGACAACCAAGGCGCAAAATCTTGTAAAACGTTCAATAAGAAAAATGGAAGTGCAAGACTAACACTCCTCATCTAACCATCTGATTAAATCTCTTTTGGTATGAAACAGATACGTTTTACCATAATTAACCACCAAGGCAGTAAAATCCGAGGTCAGAGGTTCATAAGACCCCCTACCAGTTAGTAGCTCGGCAACTCCTACGCCAAGGGCATTAGCTATATTCTCCATGGTAGAGAGATGAGGATTACCGTTGAGCGCACGGCTCAGGCTTTCGGGCTTTATAGCCATCTTTTCAGCCAGTTGTTTGAGGGTAATACCCTGTTCTGAACAGAGTTCTTTGACTCGGGATGAAAGTGTCTTATCCATGTTCGATATGAGTTACACTGCAAAGATAGTGAAATTAACTCGAAATATCAATTTTGGAAGAGTGAATTAACTTTAGTTAGCTGTAATAATTTGGATTCGCATAACTTTAGCTGTAACTTTGCAGTGTAATTCTTAACCGATAATATCAAGAATATGGCTGAATACATCCTTTCAATCTTACGCTCTCAGTTAATGGTAATGTGGTCATGGGGCTTTAATTCTCCAACTCGTTTGGCAGAAGACCGAGGTCTCGCCTTCAAGGTACAAGGGTATAAGTACAAGGGCTGGGTAGAGGTGGTATATGAGGAAGGTCTTGACACTTTTACCGTCATTCTCAAAATGACTGGAAAGAAAGTCGAGGATGTGTATTTCGATGAACTGGTCAACGTCATTGACGGCTTAGTTGAGCGCACAGCCGACTACGAGATGCGAGTAAAGGAAGACTATGGTTTCACTGCCTAATCTTATGAATATGGGAAAGACCAAAGTCGTTATCTATGCTCGTGTTTCCACTTCCTCGCAGGACTACGACCGCCAATTACACGACCTCCGAGCCTACGCCTCTCAACATGGCTATGAGGTTATCAAAGAGTTTAGCGAGAAGATTAGCGGTGCAAAGAAGGTCGAGGAGAGGGCAGCAATGAAAGAATTGCTTGACTACACCAGTAAAGTTAAGGTTGATAAAATCCTCATATACGAATGTAGCCGTCTGAGCCGTCGAGCCGTTGACTTCCATCAGTTGGTTGAGACTTTCACCGAGCAGGGCATTTCTCTCTATATCCTTCAAAATGGATTAGAAACCATGCTTCCAAACGGTAAAGTTAACCCAATAGCCACTCTTGTTCTCGGTATCTTGGCTCAGTTTAACTCAATGGAAAGAGGTCTAATCCGAAGCCGTATGGAGAGTGGATATCGAAATTACCGAGCCAACGGAGGAAAGGTAGGACGTAAGGATGGATATATTAAGTCAACGGAAGCCTACAAAGAGGAGTATGCCGAGGAGTTACGACTCCTAAAACGAGGTTATAGCCTCCGCAACATTTCAAAAATTACTGGCACCAGCGTAACCACCATTCGCAAGGTTGCCTCAATAATAAAATAATAAAAAATGGGAAAAATCATACAAAAACAAGTAAATGCCTTTAATTGGATAAAGGTAAACGACTTTTCCAAAGTCATAAATAGAAAGAAATACGATACCGCGACTGCTGACCTTCAAATGTGGGCTTACGATGAAACGGAAGACGCAGAAATCAGTGAATGGGGTGATAGCAAGGCTATCTTTCTCTTTCAGAAACACAATGGGGAGTTCTTTTCCTATACGGTAATATTCGACTCACTTCATATCGACAACTTCTTACTAATTAACAAATGTATTCTTAAGCCACTCTCATTAGAAGAGGCCAAGGACTTCGCGGAGAAGTACGGTACTGGTAGCGAATACGAAGAAATCTTTGGGAAAGTCGAAGAATAAAATTAAACAACATGAAGAATAGAATTAAATTCAATCTTCAGTACCCCTCAAAGAAGGATAGCCTAATCATGGCTATTCTTCGATGTGGAGGGAAGACCATCAAACGTTCTCTAAACATAAGCATACCTACAGCAATTTGGAATAAGCAGTCTTATCGCTGTGTAATTCCCGAAGGCGAGAAAATTAGGATTGCACGTGAATTTCATCGAATCAATAAGCGACTTGATGAGATTGAGCGAAAGTGGAGCGAGTTTGTTAGCAAGAATAATGTCGAGTTATACGACATTAAGACTATCGAAGCAATATTCGATAACCAGCTCACTGCAGCAACAAAGTCTGCAATAGAAGACGACCGCAAGATAAACCGCACACCACTGCAATTCTTCCAAGAGTACATTGACGGAATGACTTCGGTTGTCAATCGTGGTACTGGTCGCTGTATTAGCACTCGGACCCAAGGACATCATATCGTGGTGTTAAAACGAATCAAATCCTTCATGTCAGATTTGAGAATTTCAGACTCTTTTGATATGTTTGATTCTGATTTTGAACGTCGATTTACCTCATGGGCAAATCGAAAGGGATATGCTTACAATACCGTTGTTGCAACGTTCTCCATTCTCAAGGTATGGTTGAATCATGCCAAGAAAGAAAAATTGGAGGTTGGAGAAGCATATCACTCTTTACCAAGCAAGGGCAGCGATTCGGATAATATAGCTCTCACCAGTGAAGAGATAGAGGCTATTTACAATCTTGACATTCCTCAACTCATTAATGAGAATAAGATAGATGTGAAATCATCTATTGAATCTACTCGAGACCTATTCATCATAGGGTGTTGGACTGGACTACGACGTGCTGACCTCAACCGCATCAATGAGGCTGTGTTTGACTTTGATAACAATACATTGTCAATACAGACGCAGAAGACAGATAGCCGTGTTACAATCCCTCTCCATCCCTTTGTGAAGCAACTCTATAAGAAGTATCGCGGCATCTTCCCTCACCTAATAGACAAAAGCAAAACTAACAATCAGCTTCGAGAATTGGGTCGATTGGCAGGGGTTAACACTCTAACACTTCGCTCAACAGTTAAGGGTGGAAAGCCAGTAACCGAAAGACTGTTGAAGTATCAGCGCATAGGCTTCCATACTGGTCGTAGGTCATTTGCAACAAATCTCTATAAGATGGGCGCACCTGCAATAAGTATAATGCAAATGACAGGTCATACGACGGAGGCGAATTTCTTAAAATACATCAAGGTAAGCAAAGATGAACACGCAGCTATGATGCAAAAGTATTTCTCCAAAGATGCCGTATGAAGAAGTCAGAACACAAGTACCAATTTACGGCATTGCCCGTAAATCTGACCGCTTGTTTGGATAATAATTGCAGGAGTATGCTCTTCACGCTCCTGCAATTATCATCGTATTATGCAAGTGAAGATGGTTGGTTCTTCCGCTCAAATGCAGACTTGCAAGCACAGAGCCGACTATCAGATAAGATGGTTAGAGCCGTTATCAGTACCTTTCACAGAATAGGGGTTCTCGAAGTTAAATCAGTAGGTCAATCAAGAGGTGCATTTCCAAATCAATTCAAACTGAACACATCGAAATTTGCTGAATGGGAGAAGTATCGTTTAGAGGATTGCGTTAAGAATCCGAGTTGCTGGATTGTTACCGATGACTACAAACAAAAGGGATGGAAGCCGTCATATTTATCGGCTAACAGTTCACATGAGGGAACGAGAACCATTGCTGAATGTTCCCCCAGTCCTCACAATATAGAGAATGCACAGATTGTAGAGAAGGCAGAGAATGCAGCCAATGAAGAGAATCGAGAAAAGAAAAAAGAAAATATAGATACCTACCAGGGTACACTCGGGGCGGACAGTAAAAATCAGTATAATAATGAAGCTATGGAACGGTTTTGGTGGAACGTGAACTATCTACTCAATCGGCTTCAACATTCACAACATTGGAATGAGTGGGAGAATATTCTTTCTGAGTTAGACCAACGGATAGTGAGTGCGCCAACTTCTGAGATAGCATACGAAGCTAAGTGTAAACTTGCTCCCATACTGAGAGAAGAGATTGCATTTTATAAACGGATGTATGAGGATGACACCAATGCCGATGAAGCAGATGATTTCTACTCTCAATTACAAGAATGGAAAGAATACGCAAAGGAAGGAGCGGGGGCGTTTTCGTATTTCGGGG
>VIDL01392709.1_pt1 | contig 9317 bp, 6 predicted proteins | sample 5025111 | NCBI WGS metagenome assembly VIDL01 (sample SAMN11851957, study PRJNA449069) | gut metagenome | isolation source: stool from female vole | host: Microtus ochrogaster | place: USA:Florida | collected 2017
AGTAGAGGCAGTTCCTTTCCAAAAAAGGATACTGTCGAATATTTTATTGCACAAGCTGATCTTACAAATAGAAAAGCTGACTTTCCCCCATATGCATTATTTTTCTGCTACGCAACGAAAAGTTGCATGAAAAAGATCAAATGTATACAACTGTTGGTGGTGCAACTTAGGCTTTTTTATTATGCTTGTCACATAGCCAACAACCCTGCTGCAAGTAACGGAGTTGTTGCTCTTCGCGGCATTTGCCAAGCCAATTTTGACTTGGCTTTGACAGGAAACATGGCTTTATGCCCGTGCAGGCACAGCACAAAGCCAGTTACACTGATTTGGCACATTGCTTGCGGGAATAAAAAGAGAGGCGGTTGCATCATGGACAAACAAACAGTCATATCTGCAAAGCATTTGAAAAAAGCTTTTGGTAAGGGCGAAAGTATTCAGGTGATTTATTCAGACCTGAATATTGATATTTATAAGGGAGATTTTACTGTTATTATGGGTTCATCGGGGGCAGGCAAGTCTACCCTGATGTATTCCCTTTCAGGGATGGATAAGCCGGACGGTGGGGAGATTCACTTTGATGGAACGGATATTACGAAGTTAAACAATGACAGGTTGGCGGTATTTCGGCGGAAGCAGTGTGGATTTGTATTTCAACAGATCTATCTGATCGATAAGATGAACCTTATGGATAATGTCATTACGGCGGGGGTACTGACAAGCAAAGACAGGGAAGACATCAAAAACCGCGCAAAGGAGCTGTTTTCTTTGGTAAATATCCCTGAAAACACATGGAAAAAGACTTCTTCTCAGATCTCAGGAGGCGAAGCGCAGAGGGCAGGTATCGTCAGGGCAGTGATCAACAGTCCTAACGTACTTTTCGCGGATGAGCCCACAGGCGCATTAAATTCTGCCAATTCCGGGGCAGTCCTTGATGTGTTTACTTCACTTCACAAGAAAGGGCAGAGCATCGTCATGGTTACCCACGACAAAAAATCAGCCCTGCGGGGAAATCGCATCATTTATATTAAAGATGGAAAGATCTACGGGGAGTGTGATCTGGGGGCATTTCAGCAGGACGATACCGAAAGAAATGAAAAACTTAATAAATTCATTGAAGAAATGGGGTGGTAATCAATGAAGCTGCGCATCATGATGCTTCACAGCATGAAGAAAATATCCACGCTTACTCTGCATAATCTGAATAAAGCAAAGGGACTATATATCTCCTTTGGGGTGTTTATCTGCCTGACCGCATTTATTATCAATATTGCGCTTGTGCTTGCTTTTCAGACATTTAACGCTTATGACAGTCTGTTTGATCAGCTTGACACAGCGGACATCAATTTTATCATTCCTGAGATCCAGGATCATGACGATCTGCTCACGGAAGTGGAAAGCATTGACGGGGTATCATTTGTTGAAAAACATGGCGGCGTATTTATGACCGCAACAGTCCGTGAATTTGCAGGCTCTGATTTTGACATGAATACCGTTTTTTACAATCTTGATGAGGAAAGAATGTTGAATCTGCTTGATGTTACGAATTATTCCGGGGAGAACGGCAATTCTGTTTATATTCCCATGTATATAAAGGAATTGGGCGGGTTTTCGGAAGGCGGCAGCATTACTTATTCCATAGATGGCGAGGAGCATACCTATCATATTGGCGGGATCGTATTGGAAATGCAGTATGGCAATTACGGTACTGGGATGATCGGCGGATATTTTCCGGGGACTCTCTATGAGGACTTTGCGGAGGAATATAACAATAATGTCATTGTGGAATACTCCTTAAAGATAAGCGACACTGCTGAGTTGGGCGAAATGAAAAATACGATCTCTGAAAAGTTAAGAGAAAAAGGGATCGCGTTAATGAGCATCAATGACAAGGATACTTCAAAGCAGACCAGAACAATGGTTTGTACTTTGCTTATCGTTATCTTTTTGGCGCTTGCTGCCATAATACTTGTAGTGAGTATTTTCCTCAGTAACTTCCGGATACGGAGTGCAATTGAAGGCGAGCTGGCACAGATGGGGGTATTAAAAGCGGTTGGTTATACAAGCAGTCTGATCATTGCTTCGACGATTATGCCCTACATACTTGTAGGCATTACCGCTACAGTGATTGGAATCGTCTTGTCGTATGCGGTCCTGCCTTCCGTAGCAGGTATTCTGGCGATCCAATCAGGATTTTCTTATACGCCTGAGTTTGATATCATGGCATTGCTGATCGTCATACTGACACTGACATGCGTGGTATTACTTTTTTCCTATTTTTCCGCAAGAAAAATACATAAATTAGAGCCGATCAACGCCATAAGAGGCATCACCGGAGACGAATCGGCGGGACAAAGCATTTTATTATTTATTGTTTCATTTGGTATCATGGTGCTGTTGTCTTTTGCGGGAACGCTCTTATATAATGTAAATGTCAAGCCGGATAATTTTATGAATACGCTTTCAGAAGAAATACCGTCCGTTATATTCACGGCAGAGGACGGCAAACTGACGGAGCTTGAGGAATTTCTACAAAATGACAGTCGCGTAAAGCTTGTTTTGGAATATGCTTCCGTGCCTGTAAGCTATGAGGACGGAAGTCTTACAGCCTTTGTGTGTGAAGATTTTTCAAAGGTAACAAACGATATTTGTTATGAGGGCAGAAGTCCCGTGAATGCTGATGAAATTGCCGTGGGAAGCGCAATTTCCGACAAGTATCCCATCGGTAATAAAATAGAGCTGACAGTAGGCGGTAAATCGGCGGAGTACATTGTGACCGGTTATGTTCAAAGCGTGAATAATGCGGGGATGGTATGTCAGCTGACAAGGGAAGGATACGAAAAAATCGGCGAAGAGACGAATTCCGTCAATGTATATTTATATGATAAAATTGCCGGTGAGTTTATCAACGAGTATGAAAAAAACCACGATGCCATCATTAAATCATCCGTAAATTTTGAACAGATGAATGAAAATGGCCAAATGATGTATGCGGGTATTGTTTCTGTGATTGTGGTGATCCTGTTTGTGATCTCCGTTCTGATGGTGCTGCTGGTGATGTATGTGATCATCAATTCCATGATCAGCAGACGAAGGCAGGAATTTGGTATCTATAAAGCAATCGGATACACAAACGGGCAGCTTACGATTAAGACGGCGATTAGTTTTATCCCCGTTGTGGCTGTGGCATCAATCCTTTCTGCAGTTGCCGGGTTGTGGTATCTTCCCGTAATGAACAATACTATTTTTTCCATGATTGGGGCCATAAAAAATCATTTTGAGGTAGCTGTCTGGATATTGATCATATTTGCCATGATGTTTACGATGGTGGCATTTGTGATCAGCGTGCTTCTTTCAGCGCCAATCAAGAAAATTACTGCATATTCACTTTTAAAAGACTAAAATATACATTAAAGAAGGGGAACATAAAATATGAATTTTTCTGAAAAATTAAAGGAAATACGAAAAAAAGAAGGAATCTCACAGGAGCAGCTTGCCGAGAGAATCGGTGTTACAAGGCAGGCAATCACGAAATGGGAAACAGGGAAAGGTTTACCGGATATTGAAAATATGGCAATCATAGCAGAGATTTTTAAGACTACCATAGATGAACTGCTTATGGATTCCGTTACAAAAACAGCCCCGGAAACATTTGTGTATACCAGTGAAACAATTTATGACATTGACTGTGAGAAACATTTTGATATCAATATTGGCAGTGCGGCTGAGATTATACTGTCATCAGGCGATGACGAGAAGCTGCATGTGAAGCTGTCCTCTGAAACCCTTGAGAATATAGGCTCCATGTTTAAGATCAGGCTGGATGATAAGAAAAACAAACTTGATGTAATTTGTCTTAACAAAAATAAGCTGAGCCGCTATGAAGCGGAGGAGTCGCTGACAGTTGAGATCATTCTTCCGAATAAATATTCTGACATCTGTGAGATTGCAGCCGGTGTTAAGGCTCTTGTAATTAGTAATCTTCATCTGAACCGTTTGGAATATGACGGTGCTGCAGAGCAGGTCTTGATTTCAGACAGTAGCGGAAGTTTGGAATTCACAGCAAAAACAGATTATGAAATTACGGTTGATAAGATTACGGGAAGATTGGATATTAACCAATGGAAGGCAAAAGCGGTCATTCATATTCCCGAAGAAAATATTGTAAATGTGATCAATAAAGGCAGAAAATGTAATGTTTATTATGTAAAAGAAGGAAAAGAGATAGAGTGTGAAAATGTTGCTGACAGTGAAAATGAAATCAGTATTTCAGGAATCTTTTCAGAGCTGGTGGTGGATTTGTTGGGAATAACAACGTAACATCATAGAGTCAGATATACAGATGTAAAGCGGACAAACTTGTGAGCGATCAGTTTGTCCGCATTTATGTATGTTTCATCTGTTTTTTATCCTCATACATAAACTTATCTGCTTGCGAACACAGCTTATTAAAATCAGTCTGTTCATCGCGGTATGCAACACCAATTGCACAAGAAAAAGGAGTTTGCGATACTTTTTCTTTTATTTGGTTTTTCAACTGTTCAATGATTGTTCTTTGTTGATTAAAGCAGAGAAGCATAAATTCATCGCCACCAACACGATATAAAAAACAATTCGAAGGAAGTACTGCTTCCACACAGCTGACCATCGTGCAGATCGCCTCGTCCCCCTTCGCATGTCCATACTCGTCGTTCCACTTCTTTAAATCGTTCAGATCGATCGATATGACAGCACTCAGGTTTGCCTTGTTTTTCTCAGCATCTATGTAAAAACATCTTCGATTCAGTACGTTCGTCATCGGGTCACGTTTGAATTGCTGGGTATTCAAATACAGATAATAAAAGGTTAATGCAACTGCATAGGATACATTAATAATCCCTTCATATTTCCATACGGATTCCAACAATATAGAAATCATAAAGGTAAAAAGAACTACAACAGAAATAATCGCTTCCGAAATTTTAACCGACTTATACAACTTTACCGTGCAAACCAATAGAACAATCTCATAAAAAAAACTTGTTACATAAGCAAAATAGCCAAGAGGTCCTCGCACAAACTGGTTATCCATAGTATAGGAATATGCAAAATCAACAAAAAATGCCGAAAAGGCAATGATCGTATTTATGACAAGCGGTATGGAGATCCATCTATATTTTCTGTCTTTTACATTTCCCAACAACAATATAATAACATAAATAATTGCCGGTCTTATGCTATACCCTATAGCAGACATGAGTATCCGAATCGGAGTGAATGTATCAAGAGATGCAGTCCAATATTCTATGGAATCCGCCACAATCAGTCACAACAAAAGAACATCCGCCAAAAGAAACAATTTCCGAATCCTTTTGGAAAAGTAATCATTTGTAAATATGAAAACCAAATAGAACAATAGAATAATCACTGGTGCATAATTTATTTCAACAAGTTCTTTTATCATCGTTATGCCCCTTTCTACCATCTTAGTATAACATATCTTTGTTATTTCAATTCCCGTATCTGACAGATTATACCATAATTCGGCGTGCTTTTCACGCCATAAAGCAAATTGCGAAGCAATTTGTAATAAGCGCTGCCTTTGCGCTTATTTTACCATATTTATAAGTGTTATTTAATTCAAAGATTTCTCATTTTTAGTTGATATTTAAATTGTAACATATAACGATAGAAAATGCTTGAATTAATCAGCATTTTTTTAAACATGCGTTATGATCAAGTGAATTTTGCCGCTTATGACATAATATAAACCGCTCATGCCTTTGAATATTGACTTTTTTCAAAATGGTTCTGTAAGATATATGAGGTAATCAATTTTGCCATAGGGATTCACCTGCCGCTTTGCAATGAAGGGCAAGCGATAGGGGAATCCATAAGGATGAAAAGGAGGATAGGGAGGGTGTATGAAAGCAAATGAAGTTTTTCGGAGAACCATAAAATTTGTATGGATGAAGCTGGCCTTGGGAGGATGCGCTATCGTGTTTTCTATTGTGTTGGGACTGATTATGTTAGGCATTTCATCCCTGGATAGAAATGGCGTTGTAGGTGTGTATGCACTGATGATATGGATTTGTTTGTCTCTGGCGGCCATAGGTATTTCACAGTACTATCTGGGTTATCTGTTAAAGGCAGGGCATATAGCAGTGGTTACTTCGCTGGTGACTACGGGCAATCTGCCGGAGAATCCCTTTGCGTATGGTGTCGAGAAGGTGAAAAAGAAATTTGCCACCGCAGCTGCTTATTTTGCAGTAGATCGTTTGGTGGCCGGCGCGGTAAATCAGATTAATAGCGGGCTTGACATTGTGGGCAATATCCTGGGTAAAATTCCGGGTATGGATTCCGTGGTGTCCTTTGCCAAATCCTTTGTCAATATTGCCCTTGGCAATGTAGATGAGTGTTGTCTGGCATATACATTTTATCATGAGGAGCAGTCTTCCTTTAAGAGCGCTGCGGACGGAGTGGTTATTTACTTCCAAAATTGGAAGGTTATATTAAAAGATGCCCTTAAGACGGCTTTGGTTACTTTTGTCATCTCTATCATTGCAGGTCTTTTACTGCTGCTGGCAGCAATGGGTATCTTAAATGTTGTGGGACTGCCCGGATTTGGTGTATTTGCTGTGGCGTTTATGCTTACTATGATGATTGTACTTATTGTGAAATCCGCCGTGATGGACAGTTACACTATGGTATGCATGGTATGTTCCTATATGCAGGTGGCGCCTTCTACGGAAATCACCTTTGATCTGTATGATAAACTGTGTAATCTGTCATCCAAATTTAAGAATCTTTTCCAAAGGGCAAAGGAAGCATAATGGATAGTACAAATATTAAGGAGGATCTTGTTTTGAAAGAAGGATTAGAAGAAAGAATAAAAAAGGTAGAAGCGTATTGTCATGTAAAATTTCCTGACGACTATATCATATTTATAAAAGAATATAATGTAGGGCTGCCGGAGGCACATACGTTTATGGAAAATCACAAAAATTATGACATTGAACGCTTTCTGGGATTTGTAAGCGATTATCAGGACTCGCCGTTGGGAAATTATGATATTGCAGTTGTAATGGCGCCGATAGAAACATATCTGACGGATAATCCGGACTTGATTGGAGCGGAATTGATACCTATAGCAAAATTGACTAAGGGAGATTATGCGTGCCTGGATTTTAGGGGCAATAAAGAAGAACCCGGCGTATGTGTATGGAGCAGTACGGAATCGGAAGAATTTCATCCGGTAACTTATAAAGTGACAGATTCCTTTTTGTATTTTGCTGAGAGTCTGGAATAGGGAATTTTCAATCTAATTATCTCTATAAAAAAGGACAGGGGGATGGTATAATATCGACAGATATTATACCGAGCCGAGCGAAGCGAGTGTGCATCGCGAAGCGTATACCATGTGCAAAGCACATGGTATACTATACGTGAAAGTAATGATGCAGTGAATAGGGCGAAGTATGTGAGATTCACTGCGGGTAAAACGCAGAGATAATTAGTATGAGGGACATACCATGAAGATAGCAATCTGTGAAGACGAGATGGAAATGTGTTTGAAGTTGAAAACGATGATGGAGGCATCGGGGAGAGAGATCACTCTTTACCCCGGTGCCCGATTACTTTTAGCGGATTGGAACAAGGGACGCCGCTTTGATGTGGTTTTTACGGATATCGTTATGGAAAATGAAACTGCGGGCATGGATCTATGTGGACGATTGAATACAGAGGAAAAAGTTTTTTTGATTATCATAACAAATTATATTGAATATGCCCCGGAGGGCTATCGAAATGGTGTGTTTCGTTATCTGCTGAAGCCTGTACAGCAGGATCTGCTGGATCAGGTTTTTGACGATATTGAAAAGGAAACTCAAAAAAGCGGAAAATTTGTAGTGGATGCTTATGATGGCGAGAGGGTTATTTTTGGAAAAGATATTTTGTATGTAGAGGTAAAGGGGCGATATCTGGATATTTATCTGCGGGATGCGAAGGGGACAGAAACAGTTGTAATGCTGATGCAGAGCCTGAAAGAGTTTGCGGCGAAATTGCCAAAGGGCAGTTTCGTACGCATAAACAGGAATCAACTGGTAAATTTGGAGAGAATTACTGTGGTAAAGCAGGGAAGTTTAGTTTTGGACAATGGAAAGACTCTGTCTGTGAGCCGCAGACAGCAGAGAGAATTGCAGGAGGCATTGGCACGGTGTCTTGCCTGAAAAAGGAGGGCTTTTAAGTATGGATTTAGTGGCATTGGCGGTTTTCGGCAGTTTGTTGGATATGCTGGCATTTTACCAGGTATTTATGATATATCGGATATTCTTTGCGGAAAGCTTTCATCTTTCAACGGGCAGGATTGCCATTATCACCGGAATTGCATTCTGTATAAGTTTTATATCTATGTTACTTGGGACATGGAGTGTCGTTTGGTCAATGCTGTTTATTGTGATTATAATGGGGAAGAGGAAAATCAGGGAGAGCATATTGATTGTGCCGGCTATTATGGTGTATGTCGTGCTGGGAATCATTCCCGTGATGATGCTGCGCGAGATAATTACGATTCCCAATTCTCCGTTCATATTAACAATTGTTGGCGCGGATTGGCTGGGTCTCATCACAGATGTGATAGGATGTATCGCTGTGACCATACTTTACAGGATAGTTCGAAAACATAAAGTCTCTCTGGTGCTTCGTCCCTTGGAGATCCTGGGTTTTGGACTGTTCTTTTTATTTGAGATATTTTTACTGATGGGAATTGCCGTGATACGGGTGCATTATGAGGGAACAACACAATTGCTTTTAAATGCAAGCTGTCTGTTTTTCTTTTTAGTTGCTATGGGGGCGTATCTGTGGCAGCTGATTACGCTGCGGCGGGTGAGGCGGCTGAATGTATTGGTAAAACAGGAGGAAGATTATATACAGTGCCAGCTTTCGTATTTGGAGCAGTATCGAAGTGAGAATCAAAGTATCCGTACCCTGCGTCATGATTTGCGCGGACATTTACAGATGCTGCAAAGCCTGCAGGAAAGCAATCAAAAAAGAAAGATGGAATTATATCTGGATTCTCTGCAGGCGGAGACCAACCGGATAACAGAATTGGAATTTACGGGAAACCAGGCGGCGGATATTGTACTGGCAAATCAAAAAGCGAAGGCGCAAAAGCTGGGGATTCCTTTTGCGTGTGAAGGAACATTCCCGTGGCTGGATTCCCTGACTCCCATGGAGGTTTGTTCCCTTTTGTCCAATCTGTTGGATAATGCAGTGGATGCATCCATGAAAGAGAATGAGCCGGATATCAGTGTCAAAGGTGGTATGCAGGAACACTTTTGGAC
>VIDL01081604.1_pt1 | contig 9276 bp, 5 predicted proteins | sample 5025111 | NCBI WGS metagenome assembly VIDL01 (sample SAMN11851957, study PRJNA449069) | gut metagenome | isolation source: stool from female vole | host: Microtus ochrogaster | place: USA:Florida | collected 2017
TGTGTATTTTCTGCATTTTTCCATATAGGAGAGCTTCTTTCGTCACTATTCATTCATCCGGCAGTGCCTGCAGCGTCTTTAAAATACTACACTTGCCATTCTTCCACGTAAGTCCTCACGAAAAATAAACAGCATAAGGCGGCTTAATGGGACCATCCGCAGAAAGCTCAATGGAGGAACCTGATACAAAGGCGCCTGCTGCCATGATGACCTTGGCATCATAACCTGGCATATCCCACGGTTCAGGACTGACATGACTGTCCACGGGAGCCGCCGCCTGAATCCCCTGACAAAATGCAATGACACCTTCCGGACTTCCAAAGGTAACTGCCTGAATAATGTCGTGCCGGCTCTCAGAGCCGTCAGGCACCACCGCAAATCCCAATCTTTCATAGATATTCGCCGCAAAAATCGCTCCCTTTAACGCTCCCGCCGTCACCGTAGGAGAAAGGAAAAATCCCTGATAAAAGGAAGATAAAAGACTTAAGGAAGCCCCCACCTCCTTGCCAAGTCCCGGAGAAGTCAGGCGGTATGCCGCGTTTTCCACACATTCCTTTCTGCCTGCAATATATCCCCCAACAGGGGCAAGTCCTCCGCCGGGGTTCTTAATCAGGGAACCCACCACCATATCCGCCCCCACATCAGAAGGCTCACTGGTCTCCACAAATTCCCCATAACAGTTGTCTACCATACAGATAACATCTGGTTTAATTTGCTTGACAAAAGCAATTAATTCCCCGATTCGCTCCACGGACAAAGTGGGTCTTGTCTGGTAACCTTTGGAGCGCTGAATCGTCACAAGCCGGGTTTTTTCATTGATCGCTTTTTTGATACTTTCATAGTCAAAACTTCCGTCTGGCAAAAGATCCACCTGCTTATAGCTGATACCATATTCCGCAAGGGAGCCTTTGGAAGGACGGATGCCGATAACCTCCTCCAGAGTCTCATATGGCTTAACCACCTGAGCAAGCAGTTCGTCACCCGGACGCAGATTGCTCATAAGCGCCAGCGCCAGCGCGTGGGTTCCGCAGGTAATCTGAGGGCGCACCAAGGCATCCTCTGTGTGAAATACTCCTGCATAAACCGCTTCCAGCGTATCCCTGCCCAAATCATTATAGCCATAACCTGTGGTGCCGAGCAGACAGGCTTCGCTGACTTTTGCATCCTGCATCGCCTTTAACACTTTCAGCTGGTTATATTCCGCCGTCTCATCAATCCGGGCAAACCGTTCTTTTAATCCCGCCAGAATAGAGTTCCCATATTCATATACCTCCGCGGATATCCCCAGGAAGCCATAAATTTTCTTTGTCTGATTTTCCATATTCAGCCTCATTTCTGCCGCACAGGAGGATGTGTCCCTCACCTTGCGCATTTTATATCATTAGCAATCCTTATGCCAAAATTTCTGCATTTCCCAATTTCTCCAGCATAAACGCAAGCATTCTGTCCTCATCATAGTCAAATTGATCCTTGTCAATCCAGATAACTTCTTTCTCTCTGCGAAACCATGTGAGCTGTCTTTTGGCAAAATGCCTTGTATCCCTCTTTATCAGGTACACGGCTTCTTCCAGAGTTGTGACGCCATCCAGATAATCCAAAATTTCTTTATATCCCAATCCCTGCATGGATGACATACCCCTTTTTACACCCATATCCTTTAATCTCTGGACCTCCTCCACAAGCCCGAGATTTATCATCTCGTCCACTCTTCGCTCAATTCTCTCATAGAGCCTCTCCCTTATATCATTCAGTACAAAATAACAGGAATTGTATGCTCTTTTCTTCTGCCTCTCCCTCTCGTTATGGTCTGAAATCCTCTGTCCTGTCAGATGATAATATTCCAGAGCTCGAATGATACGCTTAATATTATTTTCATGAATTGCCTCTGCCGAAGCGGCATCCACCTGTCTTAACATTTCATGGAGGAAATCCGTTCCTTTTTCCTGCGCCAGATTTTCAAGCATGCTCCGATATGCCGCATCCTCTCCCTGTGTATCTTCTTCAAAATCCACATCCCTAAGCAGCGCCTGAATATAAAATCCGGTTCCTCCTGTCAAAATGGGAATATGCCCTCTCTCATATATGCCGGGAAGGCATTCCTCACACTTCTTTTTAAAAACCACCACATTAAAGTCTTCCCAAGGCTCCAGCACATCAATCAGATGGTGGGGCACACCCTGCATTTCCTCGGGGGTAATCTTTGCAGAGCCCACATCCATATGCTTATACACCTGCATGGAATCCGCAGACAAAATTTCTCCGCCCACCGCCTTTGCCAGCTTGATTGACAGTTCTGTCTTGCCCACTGCCGTAGGCCCGGTTAAAACAATCATGGGCTTGTGTTCTTTTATCATAAAATCCTCTTTTCACACTATGCGCTTAAATTTCTTTTCCAATTCCGTCTGTGTCATGGCAATAATAGTAGGTCTGCCATGGGGGCAGTTATACGGATTTTCCAAGGTCAGCAGTTCGTCTATCAAGGCTTCCGCCTCCGCCCTGCTTAAGGAATGATTTCCCTTGACTGCCGCCTTGCAGGACATGGATGCAATTTTTTCCTCAATTACCTGAAAGCTTCCCCTGCTGCTTCCCTCTGAAAGCTCATCCAGCACATCCAAAAACAGCTCTTTCTCGCTGCAGCCGTACAAATCTACCGGCACGCTCCGAAGAGCATATTCATTTCCGCCAAAACTCTCCACCTCAAATCCCAAAGTCGCAAATATCTCCTGATATTGCAAGAGTACCGCCTCTTCCTGACCCGAAAGACTTACAATAACGGGAGGCAGTAAGGATTGGGAAACAATGCTCTTTTCATGAAACTGCTTCATCAGCCTCTCATACTTTACCTTTTCATGAGCTGCATGCTGGTCGATAATAAAGAGTTTGTCCTCGAACTGCACCAGCCAATAAGTGTTAAAAACCTGCCCGATAATCTCATATCTGGAACGGTTCTCCACTGTAAGCATCTTATCTTCAAAAAGATTTATCTGACGCTCCGGTATACCTTCTTTCGGCTTCACCTGATTTTCTGATTTGCCCTCTTTCTGACCCTTATGGCTTTCTGCACCGTCTTCGGAGCTTTCTTCTTGAAAACTCTCTGCCTTCTCCCCTGGATCCACAAAGAAAGCTTCCTCCAAATCCCCATTATTTGCAGGGTTTTCTGTCAAATTGTCGGTATTTTCTATCTTTTTCTCCTCAAAAACACGGTTCCAGACAGGTTTTTGCAGGAAATCCTGCATTTTTTGAGGTTCTGCCTGATAGGAAGTCTCCTCCATCACCTTTGCTGCATTTCTTCTTTCCTGCTCAAAAGGCTCCGGAACATGCTCTCTCTCTGACAGCTTTTTCTCACTTGCCTGAGCTTTCTTCCTTTCTTTTTCTTCAGCTTCACTGACAAGAACATCCCCCGGAATCATCTCATGACTTTTTAACACATCCCTCACTGCCTCTGACAACAGACTACAAAAAGCAATACCGTCCGAAAACCGCACATCCATCTTGGTGGGATGCACATTCACATCCACACTTCCCCTGTCCATAGTGATATGCAGAATGCACAACGGAAATTTGTGCTGCATCAAATACTCTTTATAGCCATCCTCCAAAGCCCTTGCCACAAGATTGCTCTTGATAAAACGCCCGTTTATATAATATATCTCAAAATTACGGTTAGAACGCACGATTGCAGGCTTTCCCAGATATCCTTCCACACACACGCCGTTTCTCTCCTCCTGAATCGGCACAAGAGAGGCAGCCACATCTCTGCCATAAATACGATAAATAACCTCCCGCAAATCCCCGTTTCCGGAGGTGTGAAATCTGGTTTGATTACCCAACATAAATTTAAAGGAAATATCCGGTCTGGACAGTGCCAGATGCTCCATCAATTCCACAATATATCCCCCCTCAGTCGCGGGCTGTTTTAAAAACTTGCGCCGCACGGGAGTATTGAAAAACAGATTTCGCATGATAAAAGTGGTGCCCTCCGGAGCGCCGATTTCTTCAAAACATTTTTCGGTACCGCCCTCAAGTATAACGTGAGTGCCGGTAAGACTCTCCTTTGTCTTAGTGATGACCTCCACCTTGGACACTGCGGCAATGCTGGACAATGCCTCTCCCCGAAATCCGAGACTTGCAATCTGCAGTAAGTCCTGAGCCTGCTCAATCTTGCTGGTAGCATGGCGCAAGAATGCCGTCCGGATCTGTTCCCTTTCCATGCCTGTGCCGTTATCCGTCACACGGACAAATTCAATTCCTCCGTCTCTTACTTCCACGGTAATAGCGGTTGCCCCTGCATCAATGGCATTTTCCACCAATTCCTTCACCACGCTGGAGGGTCTTTCCACTACCTCGCCTGCTGCGATTTTATCTATGGTTTCCGAATCAAGTATATGTATCTGCGCCATTTGTCTCCTCTCCTGTGGTTTTCAGTTGTATTGCCTGAACAGTTCCATAAATCGGAATTTATTTATTTCTTCTAAACTCATCAATATTCTTTTTACAACTATATGCTTCCATTAACTTTTCATCTTCCCAAGTCCACTGCTTCTCAACCTCTATCTTTTGAACAAGCTCTTCATGTGTGGGTTCAGCAGGGAAAATATCACATGGATATTGCCCACAATATCCACAATGTTCAAAACCTTTTTCAATCACACATTTTCTTGTTTTACACATGGGATCTTGTAAAACAGCATTTTCCTTTTCACATGAACAGCCATCACAAATTATAGTATTGGGGTCAGCATTATACCCTGGAAATATTTTGCTATATACATTACAAATATCCTTGCGTCTGTCGTTCTTCTCAACATTAGGACGATAAAGCAAACATAAATCACATCTGTTACCGCATTTTGAAAATACTTTCTTTTCCATTGCCCAACCTCCGTTAAATTCCGATTTGTCGGAATATCACACCGTCCAGCGGTTCTTTACTTTATTCTGAAGCCGGTACAGCGTATTTAATGCATCCAAAGGAGTCATGGTGGAAACTTCCACTTCCATCAGTTCCTTTAGCACATCCTCGTCTGTAACTGTCTCAAAGAGGGACATCTGCGCCATATCCACCTCATCATACTTAGGCAGCTTTTTTCCTTTGCTCTCCTCTTTATAGTCGGAGGCAATGCTCTGCACTTTCTCCGTGATGTCATTGTCGCTTAGCTGTTCCACGATTTCCTTTGCACGGTCTATCACCATATCCGGCACCCCTGCCAGCTTTGCCACCTGAATGCCATAGCTTTTATCCGCGCCGCCTTTTACAATCTTGCGCAAAAATACAATATCGTCCCCCCGCTCTTTTACGGCAATACAGTAATTGTTTACATTACTCATCTTGCCCTCAAGCTCAGTCAGCTCATGATAATGAGTGGCAAACAAGGTTTTTGCACCTAAAAGTTTCCGATTGCTGATATGCTCAATCACCGCCCATGCGATGCTGAGTCCGTCAAAGGTGGAGGTTCCCCTGCCGATTTCATCCAAAATAAGCAGACTGTCAGCCGTAGCATTGCGAAGGATATTTGCCACCTCGTTCATCTCCACCATAAAAGTGGACTGCCCGCTTGCCAAATCGTCAGAAGCTCCCACACGGGTGAAGATTCTGTCCACAATGCCGATATCAGCGCTCTTTGCAGGCACAAAGCATCCCATCTGCGCCATCAGCACAATCAGCGCCGACTGCCGCATATAGGTGGATTTCCCCGCCATATTAGGACCGGTGATAATACTGATGCAATGATGATTGTTATCCAGATAGGTATCGTTTGCAATAAACATATCATTGGTAATCATCTGCTCCACCACGGGGTGCCTGCCATCCTTAATATTAATAATGCCTTTATCATTTAATTTAGGTCTCACATAATGATTTCTCTCAGACACCAAGGATAGGGAGGCGTATACATCCAGCCTTGCAATAGCTTTCGCCGTGCGCTGAATCCTTTCAAGCTCCATAGCAATGGAATCCCTGATTTTACAGAACAAATCATACTCTAATCCCTGCAGCTTATCCTCCGCATTTAAAATAGTGTCCTCCAACTCCTTTAATTTGGGCGTGGTATAGCGCTCTGCATTTGCCAGAGTCTGTTTGCGCACATAATCCTCCGGCACCATATTTTTATAAGAATTGGTCACTTCAAAATAATAGCCGAATACCTTGTTGTACTTAATCTTTAAATTCTTTATGCCTGTCCGTTCTCTATCTTCCTCTTCCAATCGGGCAAGCCATTCCTTGCCGTCACGCTTTGCGCTTCTGAGCATATCAATGGTTTCATCAAACCCATCTTTAATAATGCCGCCCTCCCTGATTGTAACAGGGGGCTCCTCATAAATAGCTCCGTCAATCAGGGCATAAATATCCTCAAGCCCTTCAATCTCCTCAAAAATCTTTGTCAGTTCTTCTTTTGCAAATTCCTTCAAAACCGTCTTGATATGGGGTAACATCTCCAAGGAATTGCGAAACGCAATCATATCTCTGGGATTAGCCGTTTTATAAGTCACCTTGCTGAGAAGTCTTTCCAAATCATAAATCGGAGCCAAATATTCCCTAAGTTCATCCCTCGCCACGCTGTTGCCGCACAATTCTTCTATGGCATCCAGCCTCTTTATCATCTCATCCTTTTCGATTAGGGGCTGCTCCACAAAACTGCGCAGCATCCTGCCGCCCATAGCGGTCTTGGTCTTATCCAGAACCCATAACAGGGAGCCTCTCTTTTGCTTTTCCCTCAGGGTTTCCGTCAACTCCAGATTCCTTCTGGTGGAGCTGTCAAGAAGCATGTATTTGCTGGTAAGATAAGGCATAACATGGGTAAAATGCTCAAGCTCCGTCTTCTGTGTGTCATACAAATATTGCAGCATGGCTCCTGCCGCAATCATCCCCATGGGAAACTCTTCAATTCCAAGCCCCATCAGCGTATTTACTTTAAAATGCTTAAGCAGCGTTTTTTTACAGCCCTCATCGTCAAAAAGATGGGGTTCCAGCGCATTTACGGAAATATGCAGTCTTCCCCTCAAATCTTCGATATCCGCGCCGCTCATCAAAAATGCCTCGTTACAGATAATCTCTGAGGGAGCGTACTTCATCAGTTCGTCATTTAACTTTCTGATATTTTCCACCTCAGTGAGATAAAAATCCCCTGTGGTGACATCTGCTGCCGAAAGACCAATCTTTGTGGGTGTATAGGCAATGCACATCAGAAAATTATTTTTGGAGGCATCCAATGCCTGCATATTCAGATTTGTACCGGGGGTGACAATGCGGACTACCTCTCTTTTTACCAGCCCCTTTGCCAGCTTGGGATCCTCCACCTGCTCACAGATTGCCACCTTGTAACCCTTGCTCACCAACTTGGTAAGATACCCCTCTACCGCATGATAAGGGATGCCGCACATGGGCGCTCTCTCATCCAGACCGCAAGCCTTGCCTGTCAGCGTAATCTCAAGCTCTTTGGAGGCAGTCAATGCATCCTCAAAGAACATCTCATAAAAATCCCCTAGGCGGTAAAAAAGAATACAGTCGCTATATTGTTTCTTGGTTTCCATGTACTTCTGCATCATGGGAGTTAGTTCCGCCACTTTTGTACACTCCTGTTCTATCATTTCTATCTCATATTTGTAATCATTTGGCAACTTTATCATTGTATAATGACAAAATCGGATACACAATCCATAGCGCATCCGATTTTATAATAGCACAAAATATGGTATTTGTAAATTATCTCTTTCCCTTATAAATATCGAAATCTATATCTGAAATAAAATACTAGAATAAAAGGCAGTTCTTTGATATACTAAATGCGTTATACAGGAATCTCAAATATTTTCATAGAGGAAGAAATGATGATAAAATTACTGCCGGATAAAAAAGGTACCTTTTTGCGTGCGTCCCTGTCTGACGCCTGTAACTTTTCTTGTGAGTACTGTGCAAAGGATATGGGGATGGAAAATCATACGCCAAAGTGTATGAAGGCAGATTTATTAAGTGCGGACGCCTATATCCGAAATCTGGAAAGGATTGCGGCCCACGGATTTGAAATCATATCCTTTACGGGTGGGGAACCGCTGCTTTGCAGAGATTTTTACCAGATAGCCGAGGCGGCGAGACAGCTGTTTAAGGTCTTGGAAATTACAACCAACGGCGCAAAGCTGTCAGAGCATATGGAAACAATCCAAAAATATGTGGATGTATTGAAGATATCCGTTGACGCAGTGGATGACGATCTGCGAGTAAAGATTGCCCGCCATGCCGACGCCAAGGATACCCTGCATGTTGTGGAAACTTGCTGTAAAGCCGACATTGCACAGATCGGACTGAATTTTGTCTACATGAAACAGAATGCGGAAGAGCTGCCCCGACTGATTGCATTTGTAAAAGAACTGAATCAGAAATATCATACCGATATCTATATCAGTGTTCTGGATATGTACTATTCCAAAGGAAACGATGCGTTCTGGCGGGAGCAGTTCGTCAATTTGAAAGAACTGAGACAGTCATTGGAAGCCAAAGGCATCACGGTTCACCAAAGACTGAGAGTCGGCTGCGATTCCTATTACTGCATCTGGGACGGAGTCAGGGTCAATATGAAAGACAGCATGTCTTGTACACACAGGAGCGTAATGTGTCAGGAATGTGAGTGCTATTGTCAGGAAGGTATCTACAGCTTGAAGCATTCCGCAAGCGGCTGGCTTAGCGTCTGCCCTTCTAACGATGTGAAGCTGGGCGCCCTGCTTCAGGAAGATGATGTGGAACAACAGATTGACCGATTTGTGGATATTTTGAACCGTCTTACGAGAGTTCCGGATACCGGATGGAATTTTATGGAAAAGAACAGCCTGTGCGATCTGCCGCATTTGATGAAACCTCAAGTCAGAGAATGCCTTGCTCTTTACCATGACATAAAAAAGCGGGCGAGAACATACTGTGAAGAACATGGGTTTATGGAGTTTGATACGCCCGTGTTCACAAAATATGCCGGAGAACCATATAATCCGACTTTTTCCGTTTCGGCGGAAGGAAAAGCGATGCATCTTGCCGATTCTCCGCAGGTGTACAAAATGCTTCTGATGCTTTCCGGCTATGACAGATACTATCAGTTTGCACATTGTTTCCGACCGATTGCACACGAAAATGCTTCGGACACACATTTGCAGGAATTTGTACAGCTTGATATGGAACTGCATGTGAATTCTCTCGGCGAACTGATCGAGACTGCCAGTGACCTGATTCGCTTTATATGTGGAGAAACGGCCTTTGAACTGATCCCACAACTGCCGCTAACGACAGGA
>VIDL01377122.1_pt1 | contig 9133 bp, 8 predicted proteins | sample 5025111 | NCBI WGS metagenome assembly VIDL01 (sample SAMN11851957, study PRJNA449069) | gut metagenome | isolation source: stool from female vole | host: Microtus ochrogaster | place: USA:Florida | collected 2017
TACAATTCTTTCAAAAAAGGTATCTCCTGCCCGCCCTTCAACAGACATAATTGCATTCATAATCTCATGCGACAATTGACTATGCATCTCTTTAACAATAAGGTCTAAGCGTTCCATTGGGCTAGTATCGCTTGTAAAATCTTCTTGTTCAATGACTTGTTCTCCCTCTCTTTGCGTTTGACCACTTATCTCTTCACGTAGTCTTCTTGCAAATTCATCAGCGGTTAAATTTTCCCCCAGGATGCATTTACCTTTTTCGGTAATTGCATATGTTCCCCGTCCCACTCTGGCAATATATCCAGCATCATAAAGCCATGTAACCGCCCATCCTGCACGGCTCTCATATATCGGCACTCCGCTGCTTGTTTTCTGCCCCTGATCCTCGGCTGAAAGATTCAATTTTTCACACACCGCATTCTTCGCTTCTCTTCTGGAAAATTGCGGATATTCAGTCATTGTTTCAAGAACAAATTTAAACATTTCAGTTTGTGATGGTATTCCCATTCCATTATCTCCTATTCTCTAAATCGCACCTAACAAAAGTTTTTTAAGTACTTTGTTTTATAAAAATATACATTTCACATTCTACATATTATCATTTATAAAAAAGTAATTCAATACTATGAACTATTTAAATAATAAAAGAGGCTTTAACGTATCTAAGCCTCCTTTTTCGCTGTTTGAATTTTAATATGCATCTACACCTTTTCAGCTTCCGACACATAACATTGTCACCCGGTCTGCCATCATATCCCTGCCGTTTTCTGATACGCCGTCAGAGAGCACAGATAAAAAACAATAAAAATGGCAAATATTATCAAAACGCTCACAATATTGACAGAAATCAGGTTTGTAAACATGGTTTTTGCCAGCGCCAGCACAGAAAAATAGGATGAAACCGCCATAACCAGAAAGGACGAACCATATGCCGCCGCCAGTTCACAGGCAACGGATCTGCGTAAAATCTCTCTGTCGATCCCCAGCTTTCCTAAAACTTCATAACGGGGCTTTTCTTCTACCGAATCATTAATGACCTTCATTAACATGATACATCCGCTTGCCATGACAAAGACCATGAACAGAAAGATGCAAAAAGGATACATTGCCTTAATCCATCCAATATCATTATTATAGGGATCTTTAGCCACGCGCGCCGTATAATTCTCCTCCGTATTACTGCTCAGGACATTTAAGGCTTCCTTTATCCGTTCAAAATCGGCAGGATCTGAGATTCTGTAATGAAAAGTATAGAGTTCTTCCCCATCAGACGCCAGCTGCTCATATTTCGTATCACTTACCGCGTAAATAGACATCTGCTCCTGCAGATAACCAAAGTAAGGCACTCTCGTTGTCATAATCTGCTCATAGGATCTGCCGGCGATGATTCTGGTTCCCCGTTCTAAAGTGATAAGTGATAATAACGGCATGTTGCTTAATGAAATGACCTCATTTTCCCCCGGTTCCTCCAGTTCAAATTCCAACCCTGTTTCTGCCGCCAGTTCCCGCAGTCCCGACCAGGAAACTATCAGATAACCGGAACGGCCCCAGTCGGAATCTCCATCTTCAGCCTTCAGCATCACAATCGGAACCTCACCCTGATACAGGAGACTGTCTCCTATAATGGCCGCAGCCTGCTCTCCGATACTTTCCTGATTCGTCAGAAACTGAAAGGTATAAGTGTTTTCAAAAGAAACCATATTATCATAACGGTTCTTCATGGCGAATCCCGCAGCAAGCGCTGTAACGGCAGAAAGCGCCAGTACGCTTGCCATAGCATAAGTCCGGTAGTTCTTTCTCATACGAAAAATCATCTGATTGATCCACAGATTCCGCTGCTTCTGATATAGAAAAGCTTTATGTTTAGCCAGCTTCTGAAAAATTAATGGAATGAAACCTCCAAATAACAGATATACGCCGATGGTCACCAGCACTACTGCTGCCATCACATTGCCCAGCAGTTCCTGTCCTGCATCCTTAACTGCCATATAATAACCGCTTCCAAGCACCCCGCATCCAAGAATGGTTTTCAGAAACAGAAGGATGGAGTTCTGCCTTACATATTCGTTTCTCTTAGCCGCAGAAATCATATCAAGCACACTGCTTCCTGCAATATTCAAATACCCTTTCCAAACAAAGATGGAATAAATCACCGCATATACAATACCGGTAATGATAATCGGCATAAGTTTTACATGAAAATCAATGTTAATCTCCATATCCAATGCCTCCATTAAGATCATCTGGAACAACCCTGTTGTCAGAGTACCAAATAAAAGTCCCAGCACAAGCGCCGTAATTCCGGTTAATGCAGATTCTATCATATACATTTTCCCGATCTTTTCTCCGGAAAGACCCATAAAGATATAGATACCAATTTCCTTCTTCCGTCTGGTGAGAAATACATTGGTTACATACCAGATATAGAAAAAGGAAAATACCCCCAGAATAAAACAGAGTACTTGGATAATAATATCCACATAGTTCTTATTATGTTCCCCCAATTTCACCAGTGCATCAGAATATATTAGATTTACAAAATTGAGAAAAATCATGACCGTGAAAGCCAGCGAAACGATCAGCCACAAAAAGTTTTTGGCACTGCTCTTAAAATTTATAAATGCAAGTTTTGTCATTCGCATAGAAAATCACCTCCCATGGAGGTTTCTACCCCAATAATACGGTCATAAAACTCTTTCCGGCTGCTGCCACGGCTGATTTTGCATTTGATGGAACCATCACTTAAGAAGAATACATCTTTTGCATAAGAGGCACAAAACGGATCGTGTGTGACCATAAGAATTGTTGCACCCCTGTTTTCATTAACATTCTGCATACACTCTAAAAGCTCCCTGCCGGAAGCGGAGTCCAGGGCTCCCGTCGGCTCATCCGCAAAGATGATCTGTGGATTCGTAATCAGCGCCCTGCAGATCGCGCCCCGCTGTTTCTGTCCTCCGGACAACTGATAAGGATATTTTTTCAGATGCGCCGTCAGACCAAACATTTTTGCCAGTTCTTCCGTCTGTTCCAGGCAGATGCGGCCCGAAACCCCGTTCAAGGACAAAGGCAGCGCAATATTATCCTGCAACGTCATGGTATCTAACAGGTTATACTCCTGAAATATAAATCCGATCTTATCCCTGCGTAGTCTGGAAAGATCCTTATTGGAAATACAGGAAACATCCATCCCGTCGATCAGGACTGTCCCTTGCGACGCCTTATCAATCGTAGACAGAATGTTCAGCAACGTGGTTTTTCCGGAACCGGATGGGCCCATAACAGCGATAAAATCCTTTTCATTAATGCAAAGATCTATGCCTTTTAGCGCTACCGCCTTAAACCCACGACCCCCATAGCTCTTTTGCAGTCCGGCAACTTCTACAACTTTCTTCATAAATAACCTCCTTTTTTGATCTGCTTTTGTTATTATGATCTATAAAGATATTGTAGAAGAATCTACAGGAATAATCCTTACATCTTCCTTACAAAGCACAGGGGAAGGTTACAATTTTTGTAAGGTTCAGAAAATTATTACAACCTCCAAAGCGTTTAATTTCAGTATAGTATCTTCCAGTGCACAAAGATACGCCTTTCTCCATCCTACATCCTTGCAAACTCACCTCGCCCCATATCTCCGAAACACCACCAACACCCTCGTATACTTCCCCGCTTCACTTTCGATCCGAATCTCATGTTCCAGCTTTTCAGCGACTCTGGAAACCATATAAAGCCCCATTCCGGTAGATTTGTACCTTCCGTTATGGTGATTGCTTCCGGTATATCCTTTTTCAAAAACTCTGCGGATATCACTTTCCAAAATTCCTTCCCCATGATCTTCAACGGATAAGAGCACTGCATCCTCTGTTTTTTCGGAACGGATGATAAGACATGGCTGCTCTGTGGCATACTTTATCGCATTAGAAAAAAGCTGGTCGAGAATATAAACCAGCCATGATGGATCAGTATACACCTTATAATCTTCCACATGGATATCCAAAGTAAAATTCTTCTGAATCAGAAAAAATCGGTTATTCTTCACTGCCGTATTGACACATTCCCTAAGATCCGTCTTTTGGATCTTGAGATCCAGCCAGTCTCCCTGCAGCCTGCATCCAAGCATCATAGAGCGAACCTGTTGGTTGATCCGTTCCAGCTGTCCCCGCAATTCTCCCCTCAGTTGTTCGTCCCTTATCTTCTCATCCATCAAAAGTGCAGCCGCCAGCGGAATCTTTATTTCATGGCACCATTTCGCTACATAGTCCTGCAGATCACGATTTTCTTCTGATCGCCTTTCCAGATGCATCTTCAGAATCTCTATATCATGCAGTGCAATCTCCTGATTTTCAAACGTCGGCAGTTCTGTAGAAACCACATCATCCGATCGCATCCCTGCCTCTTTACGCCTTTCTGCTTGTATCAAAGGGAAAAAGTCAATGAAAAAAAGTATCAGCAAGGATACCAGTAACAAAAGATTAAAATAATTCTGATATTTTATCGGAATTTCTTTCGTAAGAAGCCAGTAATAAAGATTAAAAAATATCATCAAAACAGTGACCAGCATGATTGTTCCTGCCCGTTTTCTCCAGTACACCTGTAAATATTTCATGGAACAAAATAACCTCTGCCTTTCTTCGTACAAATAACTTCCCCGCCTGCCGCTTCCTTTAATTTGGATCGAAGGCGGGAAAGCGCTGTGGTTAAAGCTCCGTCTGAAATAAATTCATCCGTGCTCCACAGCTCCATTTTCAATTCTTCCCTTGTAACAACATTCGGACGCTCTGCAAGAAGTTTTGCCAAGATCCGCCGTTCTGACTTCGTCAGTTCAATCTCCCTATGATCGATAAACATGATCTGGGAAGCGCTGTCAAAACAAAGTCCGCCCCACAGGGGGATCTCTCTTTTCTCCCTGTACTGATACGTTCTTCGCAATAATGCCTCTATTTTTACCTTCAACAGCTCCATACAAAAGGGTTTTTCCACATAATCGTCCCCGCCCCAGGCAATCCCCATGATCTTATCCCTGTCATCATTACGGCTGCTGATATAAATGATCGGAACGGTGGAAGTCTGACGGATTTTTTCACACCAGTAATAGCCGTCATAATTCGGAAGATTCACATCCATCAGAATAAGATCCGGGGACAGCAGAGACACTTCCTTTGCGATATCACCAAAATTTTCTGCTATCCGGGCTTCATATCCCCACTTTATCAGATATTCCGCAACTTCACCTGCCAGCGTTTCATCATCTTCCACAATAAAAATCTTCACCTTAGATCCTCTTCTTTTCCCGCATCCAATACCCTTTTCGCCGGATGGGCGCAGATAAACGCGATCAATATGATCACAGCCGTTATCCCCAGACTGATGGGATATACCGCCATGATATTCAGAAATGTTTGATATTTTGGAAATATATAGTAAATCCACACGATCCTCACGCCGCATATCCCGATGATCGTAAGAACCGCCGGCATCAAAGATATCCCGAACCCCCGCATATATCCGGACATCACTTCATATGACTGGGAAAAGAAATAAGCGGAAAATATCATGACAAGCCGATAATATCCGATTTGTATGACTTCCGGATTCTGATTGAAAATACCCAAAAGATCACGGCCGAACAAAAGAATGATCCCGATCGCCAGCGCCGTAAAAATACAGCCTTCCAGATAACACAGCCAAAATGATTTTTTACAGCGGTCGATCTTCCCTGCGCCATAATTCTGTCCGACAAAGGTAGTGCATGCCTGACCGTAGCTGATAAGAATGTCATGGGCAAACACTTCAATATTAAATGCTATACTTGATCCTGCCATGACAATCTTTCCAAGACTGTTGATCGCGCCCTGGATAATGATATTGGCAAAAGAGAACACCGCAGACTGTATGCCTGCCGGAATACCGATCCTTAAGATATTTTTCAGGATCGGCCTGTCTATTTTCAGATCTGAAATCTTTAATTGTATCATATCATCGCTTTTTATAAGCGCCCTCAGCAAAATAAGGGAGCTTACAAGATTCGATATCACCGTTGCAAGCGCCACGCCGTTTACGGTCATCTTCAGGATACAGACAAAAAGCAGATTCAGCAGCACATTAAGAACTCCCGATATCGCCAGCGCAATCAGGGGCATTTTTGTATTGCCTACAGCACGGAAAACCGAAGATTCAAAATTATACAGGAGAATGACCGGAACCCCTGTCATATATACTCTGAAATATAGAACCGCCATATCGATCACGTCATCAGGGACATTCTGGGAAAGAAAGATCCTCTCCGCAAATATCTGTCCCAGAACAGATATAAAAATCCCTATGATAAGGGAGATCAAAACAGAAGTATGTACTGCTTTTTTTACGGTTTTGGTATTTCCGCAGCCGACGGCATTGGCAATCACAACATTCGTTCCTAGGGAAATGCCGATAAAGGCATTGACGATCAGCCCGATAATAGGGCTGTTTGCGCCCACCGCCGCCACTGCCGCCTCCCCCTGATCCCCGGTAAAGCGTCCTACTATCGCTACGTCAGCAGCATTAAAAAGCTGCTGTAAAATGCCGGTTGCCGCCAGCGGCAGCGCAAACAGCAGGATCTTATTCCATAAAGGTCCATTTATCATGGTTGTATTACGAGCAGCGGATCTCAAAGCTAAACCTCTCTTCTACATCATATCTTTTATTTCTGTATCAATTTCTATACCAATTCCCCACGCTGTCTTTGCTGCGTGCGACCAAATGTTTTTCTCACACCAGCACTTTAGATAAAAATTCCTTCGTTCGCTCCTGCCCCGGATTTCCGAATATTTCTTCCGGCGTTCCCTCCTCTAAAATGACACCCTCATCCATAAACAGGACCTTTGTCCCAACCTCCTTGGCAAATCCCATTTCATGGGTCACAACTGCCATAGTCATTCCATCCTCTGCCAGATTTTTCATAACCTCCAGCACCTCTCCGACCATCTCCGGATCAAGTGCGCTGGTGGGCTCATCAAAAAGCATCATCTTAGGTTTCAACGCCAATGACCGTACAATTGCAATTCTCTGCTTCTGTCCGCCGGACAGTTGCCCGGGATAAGAATCGGCTTTCTCCCTAAGACCGACAATATCCAACAGCCTCAGCGCTTCCTCTTTCGCCTCTTCCTTCGTCATCAGCTTTAATTCTACCGGGGCAAGGATCAGATTATCCATAATGCTTAAGTGGGGGAACAGATTAAAATGCTGGAATACCATCCCCATCTGCTGCCTTATCTTATTGATATCAACGCCTTTTCCCGTAATTTCCATCCCTTCAAAGAAGATCTGGCCGGACGTAGGGGTTTCCAGCAGATTCAGGCATCTTAAAAAAGTAGACTTGCCGGAACCGGACGGACCGATGATAACAATCTTTTCCCCCTGTCCTATTTCATAATTGATTCCACGGAGCACCTTATGATCTCCGAAATCCTTACATAAGTTTCTAACGGATATCACTTTCCCGCAGCCTCCTTTCCAACAATCCCATGAGCCAAGTAAAGAACATAACGATCGCAAGATAGATCAACGCCACCACAAGCAACGGCAGCATCGCGTCATAGGTAACGCCGCGGATGATGTCCCCGCCGCGCGTCAGTTCATTTAACCCGATGGTGCCACAGATGGACGTCTCTTTCAGCAATGTGATCATCTCATTGACCAGCGCCGGAAGCACATTCTTGATTGCCTGCGGCATAATGATCTTCTGCATGGTCTTCGCATAACCAAGTCCCAGCGACCTTCCCGCCTCCATCTGTCCCTTATCTATGGACATGATGCCGGAACGCATGATCTCGGCAATATATGCTCCTGAATTAATACCAAACGCCAGAAACGCCACCAAAAATTTATTCGTGCTGCTGGCTAAAATCACAAAATACATAATCATCAGCTGTACCATCATCGGCGTACCGCGGATCACCGTCAGATAGATAATGCATATTTTGTTTAAAAAGCGAAGCAGAAATCCCGGAAACCCGTGCAGGCTCTTCTTTCCGATCTGATCATGCGATGTTCTGACGATCGCGATCAGGATACCGATTGCAAGTCCCATCAAAAGCGCAGCAGCAGTCACCTGCAGGGTGACTACTATGCCATTAGTAATATAACGCCATCTTTCTTTTTCCACAAAATCCAGCACAAATTTTGAAACCAGATCATTCCACCATTCCGTCACGTTCTTCTCTCCGTTATCTTAATATTATTTGATATGTATATTCCTAATGAAACACTTTGTCTTAGTCAGACATTTAAATGTAAAACATTTAAATGTAAAACATTTTAACGTCATACATTTTTTAATCATATCACAATTTTCATCATTTGTAACCCATAAAGTTTGTGCGTCCCTTTTACCTTTCGTGTTGATGAAAGAATCTCTGGCAATTTCATCAAAAACCTTGCCAAGGACAGTTCAAGATAATATCATAAAAATGTAAAGAAATAGACAAATAGGAATTTGACAGGAGGTCTATTATGAAAAAGAAATTGATGATTGCGTTGATTATTATTGCTGTTATTATAGGGACAATTTTGGCATGGCGTGTCGGTTATTTAATGAGAAAAAGTAATGATAATCTTCCTGCTCTAACAGCACTCGTTAAAATGAGCGAATCCGAAGTAAACAGCATTTTACCTGGATATAAAATTACTCAATTAAGAGAAGTTTGGGGAGAACCTGATATGAGTGAAGATAGTACAGACAGCTGGAAAGTAGGTAATATAACTCTTGTAGTAAATTATAAAAACAATAGTGTTGTTGCGATTTGTAGTCTAAAAGACGAAAGTGGTTCGTTTGTGGGAGAGGAATAACAAATTCAGTTTAGCGGGCAGTTATTCACATCGGATAACTGCCCGTTCGGTCATTTCGACGAAGGATTTTTATCTTAGGCATTTATCAACACGAAAGGTAAAAGGTATGTATTTACCACAGCCGCCAATATACAGACGGTTATTTTAACAAAATAAGGAGATGCCGGCATTCCACCCTGCATCTCCTTATTTTTAGTTGTTTTTCTGCAATTTCTGCTTACTCAGCCTTTATATACTTTTCAAGGATCTCCTGAATGGTTACGTCCGCATTCAATTCTTCCACTGCCTTCTTTACCGCATTCACAAAGTC